>Ga0099824_1003737_pt1 | contig 22146 bp, 9 predicted proteins | sample SiratrowhiteBW_FD_76837 | JGI IMG/M metagenome (GOLD analysis project Ga0099824, IMG submission 76837) | Root nodule microbial communities of legume samples collected from California, USA - Siratro white BW | ecosystem: Host-associated > Plants > Roots > Nodule | place: USA: California... | reverse complement strand
TGAATCGAAATCGTGTTTTCAAAATTCAATAAAAATCGTGTTTAGGTAACACGATTTCTTAAGAAAAACGGTATCCCATTAAAGGACAATTTACTCATATTAATAACTTCTTTTTTAAAAAAAAAAAAAAAAAAAAAAAAAAATAAAAAAAAATTTAATAAAATAAAAAAATTCTTTTTTAAAAAAAAAAAAAAAAAAAAAGTCCATTTCAATAAAATTGCACCACTTCAGTAAATCTGCAGCTAAATTTACACCAAATGTGGCAGCATAAATCATAAAAATATAACAGGATAAAAACAGCTTACTTGACAAGCTTTATTTTTTGCTCTAGTCTCTGCAGTGCTTGGAACATCATGATTTGGTTTCTGGAATCTTTTTTCACGTCGATCACAAGAGCCCCATGCATCTGAGAACCTGCCGCCCCTGATGTAATGAAAATCAACCGAAACAGCTGAAACTGGTGAGAAAAGACATAATTTGGAAGATATATGAATTGAAACAACCAAACGAGAGACATACTGCATGTGCGCACGGATCACAAACTCAGCACGCTGAACGCTACGATTCTCATCAAATTCAATATTTTTGTCCCTGATTTCATATGAAATATTGAAGTAACAAGATATCTTTCTCCAACCTAAAAAAAGACATGCCCTGCCATGTTGCATCAGTTGAATCATTTTCACTGTAAAGAGAAGGTAAACTATGTTTACCTGACTTCTTAATGAAAGGATTCCCCGAAATCAAAGTGTAATCAGTTTTCTCCAAAATCTGAACATCGAAGACAACAATGAATTGATTAGGTAAATCCTTTTGAGTGAAAAAAAAAACAGCATTGTCAGGCAACTCTCATATTTTCGTATATTTGTCTAAATTTACTATCATGTCATGATATCCAATGTGGAGAATAGAGATACTATTGTGTTACTATAAGCAAAACTATGAAATTTATTACACCAACTAAAAGCGAAACTCAAACTTGGAGTATCAGGTAACAAGTAATGATTAAAAAAGATTAAAAGAATATCAAAGATTATCCTTGAAGTTATCCATATGCTCCCGCCCAATAAGTTATGGGAGTAATGAAAACATGTTCCTCAGCAGCTAGGACTAGGAAATTTAAATAAAGAAAGTGGTTAATATCATGCAATGATTTGATTTGTTCAGGGTAACCACAGGATGTTAGAAAGTGTGAAAAATAGGAATCCAACCATCAAAAGACTGTCATGATTTGTTCATGGCAGACAAAAGACAGGAAGTACGGGAAAAATTCCTTCCCTGTAATCTAATGTGATTCATACTAAGCACTCTTGGCAATAAAATACTTCAAAAAAACTGAACATAAAAAGAAATACTAATAACTTACCCAATTATTAATAAAATTCTCAATGCATTGATACACTAATTGGACAGTGCAGGTCATAAGTTCTTAAAAATGCTTCTCAATGTTTTCAGACACAAAGTTCGCATTCATCAAAAGCTAATCTAGTGATAAAAAAAACTAAAGATATCAAAGATAAATAAATTTCAGATAAGCAAATTCACTTCTTCACTACAAATATAAGGTCAAAGTTTTCCATTTTAAACAGCATATTATAGGTATAGGTTCAAGTTGAAAACCACCACTCAGGGCCGTAGCCAGAGAGCCACTGATACTCCTGAAACAATGAAACTAAAGGAAATCTTAAAGTAAACGATTCATGTTATCCTTCGATTTAGAAAAAATTCGTATTACCATGCATGTGTGAAATTTAATGACCAAACCAAATTTAGAGCAACTGCACATTTAATGATTCATTTTCAAAAAGGTGGTAAGAAATCAAGAGGCCAAGACATGTCCTGACGGTACTGTGAGCAATGTTATGTCCTCCTATATAGTATCTCCTAATAAAATGAGGGATCCAACAAAAAGCACATGACGCACCCTATTTTCCATCAGTGTAATGAAACTCTACAAACACGGGTAATTACACTGTCTACTTCCTTCAGCACACCATACGATGTTTCTTTACATGTTTCTCATTACCTTACATGGTCGACAATTGGAATGGCTAAAGATGGATGAAATGTAATGGATTAGAGTGGTGAAAGAAGTAAAATGATTATTTCATCATTTAAATATTTTATGATTGAAATAGTCTTCTATTGTTTAAAAAGTAAAAAATTTGTAAAGATATTCACAAACAAGAAATTAGTATCACCTCATAATCCAAATTCGTATCATCTCACAATCAAATAAAATAAATTCTATTAAGTTTTGATCCATTCTACCGATTTTAAAACAAAAGTTTGATTTTGCTAATACTGTCATTGTATAGATATTTAAATTGTCAACTAATTAAATCTCCTTAATACTCGACAACTGTAAAATTGCTTTGCCTATAAAAGAAATTAATAATGATGAATTCTACTACTGTCTATCAATGAAAGGGTGCAGTGTGAACTCCATTCCCTCAGCCACAAGTTTCATTATTAATCGCATTATTTTCTTATCAGAATTAGAATTTCATTTTAAAACATAAACTTCAATTCTGAACAGGAACATCTTCTACATCTAAGTTTCCACACAACCAAAAACCCGAAAGCAAAGTTATCAAGACAATTACCGCCATAGCAGCATTCTGGTACTCCTTAAACAACGAAACCGAAGGAAACATTCCAAGCAAGCTATGGCCCACACCGCTCTCCTTCTCCTCCTCCTCGTTCCTCACGAAGCCTCGCCGCGGCGAGACCTCGGTGTAGCAGCTCAGCTCCTGCGCATCCGGTGACGAGAATGCCTTTGGCGGTGGCGTCCTCTGCACGCTCCTGATCAGCGAGAGCGGGCTGCTCTCTTCGGAGGCACACAACCTCGGGGCCTTCCGCGGCGGGCGGTAGGGCCACGGGTCTTGCACCACCTCGCCGCTATCGCCGGAGTCGCGGATGACCTTCCTGAACTTAGACGGCGGCGGCGAGGGATTGGAGATCGGGGAAGGGAGTTGGCGCGATGGGAACTTGGAGGTGACGAGGGCCTTTATCTTGGAGGAGGAGTGCGAGGCGGAGGCGGAGTCGATCATGGCCCACAGTGCGGCGTCGTCGAGGTCCTTGTCGTCGACCACCACAGGGTACGTTAGCGGTGAGGACATTTTGGGAGTGTTAGGGTTTTGAATTGTGCGAATGTGGAAAATAGGTTTGAGCTAGGGTTTCTCTGTGAGGTTCAGATTTGGGAAGTTGGAATCGAAGTGAAGAAGATGAAGCTGCATTTTTGGGTGTCTGAAAGATTGTGAATTTTGTGAACAGTGGAAGGTAGCAAGCGGGAGGCGGCAATTTGAATTGAGGTGCAGAAAGAGAAAACGACGTCGTGCCCTTTGAAAATGTTTTCTTCATCTTACATCGTTTATAAAATTAAATATGTACTTAAACTTAACCGTGGTAAGTTTATTTGACTCAAAATAAATATTTTGGAATAATATTTTTAAGATAATTTACTTTGAGAAATTGATAAGATTTATTTATTAAAAAACTTGTTATTATTAAAGATTAATACTAGACAATATATACATATATAATTTATTAAAGTAATCACTTATTTTAAAAAACAAGCACAAATTACAAAATTATAAATGTGAAACTTCTTAACTATTAATTCCCTACTTTACTCTATTTTTCCTATTTATATTTTGTATTTTCTTGTCATTTGTTAGATTTGCTTTTAAGTTGTAAATGCATATTTTCTCTTTTAATATCTCTCTGTCTCGTGTCACATGTTCAAATTAATGTTCTATCAATTGTGTTTTATATGCCTATTGAAGTGCAGAAATAAAGATGAAGTGAACATGAGAGTCATAAAGAAGGGTTTGAATTAAGGCCTTAGGTAAAACAGTAGGCAAAAATGTCATGAATTAAACACTTTCCATTGTCATAATAATTAACTTAAACCTTTAATCTTATTGAAGATAATATAATCACAAATATACTATCCTGTGCATCTCAATGAAATATTTTATATAATAAGTTATCATTGCAAAATAATGTATTAAGTGAGATAGTTTTTTAAACTATTTTTTCTCAAATTCTATAAAAAATTCAATGATGTCATTTATCAAGTTTACTCTAACAATTTTTGGGTTTAGTTTAATCTCTTCACTATATGAGATTTCTTTTCACTATTTCAAGCAATAATATAAACATTTTCTATTACCTCCTTAAGCTAGGTACACTAGTATTAATTTCTCTTTTAAGCTTAACAAACCAATAATATTATATATCATCCCAATATACATAAGAGGATTAAAAGAGCTTTCTAAAACTAAGACTGATCAACTTTGCTAGCTTGGTGATTATACAACTGAAAAACAATTTAGGAATGGAGTTTGAATAAAAGTACAACACACAACCACTCAATGAGTGGATTACTTATTTATTTATTTGTTTAAAAATACTTCCTAATAATGTAAAGGATGAAGCATAAAATTAAGAGTTTGTATGTATCAAGAATTAGAGAGATTAAAAGGATGACAATTTATTCTTTTCCAAGACTATTTTGGTGTAGTCCTTAGTGTTTCTTGGATCTTAATGCATTACAGAATTTTATATCAATTTTACTACATTTTAGTTTTAACCTAATTTTGAATGGCTTCTAAAGTCGTATATTATTGTCATATTAACTTCTTTTCCAAAAGTTGTCAACAATCATGTAGTTGAACTTCAACTTGTAAAGATGTTTATAATATGCACTTGATAAATATCTCTATAATTAATGACTTATAATATTCACCTCTGAATAATTGATAAATATATCCACAGGGATTGTTTATATTATGCAATTGATAAATATTACTACAATCATGTTTATAATATTCACCTTTGAATAATTAATGACTTAAACATCTCTAAGATTAAATGCATATGCAATTGATAAATACTAGTGAATTTTTTATGATAAGAAGTTTCTAAAAATATTTGAGATCATTGTAAATATGTTTTGACTAAAAACTTCAAAGCACTTTGTTGAGAAAAAAAACTCAATTTCTTACATTTCAATTAGACCTGTATTTACAACTTATACATTAATCGTTGATTGATTCATTAATAAGATCTTCACGATGTATTGCATACATTAATTGTTGATTGATTCATTAATAAGATCTTCACGATGTATTGCATAAATCTTTGAGAGATTTATTTGTATAAGATTATGAATGTCTTGCTATTGATTCAATTGTTCAATAGGATTTAAGAGGATTGATTAATCGTTGGTGTTTAGGGTTAACTGATTGGGATTGGTTGATTAATTTGTGAGTGTTGATTTCAGAATACAAATATGTATCTGACATTGTAATTTTAATTTTCAGGAAAAAAAATGTCAACTGGCGTTCTTCACATAGAGGAGAGTTATGTGTGCGACATTTCTGTTACCCAAAGTTTATAGGCGCTATGAATGGGAGATTGGATTGAAGAATATAATACATGCTCACAATAGTGAAGGGGTTGTAGACATAGTTGGTAGTAGACGACAGTCCTTATTGAGGCAAAATCAGCATTCTCCAAAGGGAAGTAGTGGTGGCAGAACAAGATCTATATGTTGGAACCAATGTGCCACTCATCTTCCATTTCCTCAGACAAATTTTGGAACTGGTAAGTAAGGAAGATGCAACCAATTTGTTACAGATTTTATTGTCTACTATTGAAAAAGAGAAAGGAAAAGCATGGGACTGTGGGCGGATTCTGCGGTGCTAGAATGAAATAGGTTTAAGTTTAATTATGTGTGTATTATGGAAATATAGTTTCTACCAGTACAATGTTTGATGCCATAGAAGTTAGGCAGTTAACCAGACAAAAATTAAGTCAAACATTAATCAAGTTTTATTGTCAACACAATCTAAATTTGGTGGTTGTGTTTCGCTCCAACATTTATATCTTCGCCTAAGCTAATTGACAACAAAGGGTTTTAAATCTTCTCTAATATTGTTTCGCTCAGACATTCCCATTTCATTTGAGTGAATTTTGTTTAGATTACTAGATAGTGTATGTGTTTAACGTTGTGTTATTATGTGATTAACTCAACAACAATTTTTGACCAATTAACTGATACATATATTTTGTATGTAGTTATAATCCTGAATGGCACCTCCCTTTACCCCTATTCGTATAATGCAACTTGTCACTTATTTAAAATATAAATGGATTTATGACCTATTTTATGAACTAGAAGCAGTGCATTTAATAACATTATCCTGACTGCTTTTTCATATATGAAGCTTAGGTTATTTAAATTTGGTGGTTGTGTTTTGGTGTTGAAAAAGTTGTGCTGGCTTTAGGGGGTGGTCACAAAGTTGATCTGAGTTAAACAAATACTGAATGACATGGTGCAAAACATGTAAGAGGTTGAAGTACAGAGGTCAGGTGACCACAAAAATGATGTCTGTGTTGTGTTGTGGTGGGTGGTTAGGTAATTGAACACAATTAAACACTTATACTGTCATAGTTAAACACTTTGAACATAGTTAAACAATTATATAGTCATGTAAGGGATTGAACTATGGAGGTTAAGGGCCACATAAATGGTGAATTTTGTGTGTGGTAAAAAAGTTGAACTTAGTTAATCAATTAAGTAAACAGGGCTAAATACTTATAATGTGCAGTGCTCGTAATGGCACAACAGGTTTGCTTATGGCATTGGTAGGTTATTCGTGGTGAACCAAGCCACAACTGTGCTGAATCCCACAGTGGAAAACATGTAATGATTTCAGGTACGGAGGTCATGGCTACACATAATTGCTGGTTGTGAAGAGTGGTCAAAAAGTTGAGCACAATTAAACACTTATACAGTCATGGTTAAACACTTTGAACATAGTTAAACACTTATATAGTCATGTAAGGGATTCAACTATAGATATCAGGGGACACATAAATGTTGGATTTGGCGTGTGGTCAGAAAATTGAACTTAGTTCAACACTTACATGCAGAAGGTTAACCACTTAATATGTGCAGGGGTGGTCATGGCGCAGTATGCATGTCCCTTGGTTGATGTCATTTGTAGGTGGTCCTTAGTGAACCAAGTCACACTTGTATTGAATGACATTGTGCAAAATTGGTAAGGGGTTGAAGTATGGAGGTCAGGTGACCACAGAATTGTTGGCTGTGTTGTGCTGTGATGGATGGTTAGGAAGATGAACATAGTTAAACACTTAAGTAGCCCAAGTAAAACACTTATAATGTGTAGTGGTAGTAATGGCGCAGTGTCCCTTGGCTTGTGGCATTGGTAGGTGGTTCATGGTGAACCAAGCCACACCTGTGTTCAATCCCACAGTGAAAAACATGTAATGAATTTAGGTATGGAGGTCAGGGATGGACATAATTGGTGTCTGTGATGGGTGGTCAGAAAGTTATGCTTAGTTAAACATTTAAGTTGACAGGGTTAAGCAGTTAAAGTATGCAGTGGTGGTATGGCGTACCAAGACTGTCCTTTGGCGTTAGGAATTGTTAGGTGCTTCTTGGTGAACCAAGGCACAGTTGTGTTCAATGAAAAAAGGACACACCTGTGTTGAATCCCATATCGAATCCCATCGTGCGAAAGATGTAAGCATATGAGTTGTGGTTGTTAGGGGCACACACATTTGGTGTGTGTGGTGGATGGTCAGAAAGTTCTGGTCAATTTAACAGTCAAATAGAGTTGGTTAAACACGTTGTTGTAAAGTGGTTAAGATGTTTATGTTGTGGGGTACAAAGTCAGCTAAACTGAGCACAATTTAAATTGAAATGTGCTTATTCCAACCTTAAACGTTTGCGGAGCAAATTGGTTCGTAACATTACGTGACATTGGTTCTTAACAATAATCATTACCAAAGTTAAGGGTTTACAAATATAGTGACCAAATTAGACTAAAATAAAGTACTTTCAAATTACAAACACAAAGACTGCACGATGCTTGACTGATCTCAAATTGCATTGGTTACATTTTCAATGTTCTCCAGCAATTCCAAATGCTTTGGATTTGGAAGGAAGAAAATAATATCGAAGTCAAATGAATGGCAAAAAATTATGTAGTAATGTTTGCTACTAATTAAGACGAACAATGAGTTCAAATTGGTCAATATACCTACAACTATACCTACAATTTGAAATGCATAAAAATGTCCAACAACTGCAACAAGCATGTCAATAGAAATGATAAAATCTTGAAGTAGAGTAGCTTGATTTGCATTCTTAACGTATCTAACTTTACAGCAACGAAAACTAAGACACCCTAAAATATCAGAAACAAAAAGTTGTGTCAAACCTATATCTAGAATACAATATTAAATTAACAGTAAATCATTTGTACAATATAAATTATATCTCATACAATAACAAAACAACTTTTGCACGATTGACAAGAGTTATAGTGTAATATGGGGGGTTATTTATATAGTTGGTATATATTTTAAATAATTTGGTTTTTGAGCAAAAAGACTAGACAACTGAAGTCTTATAGCTTATAGAAGGCAACAAATAGAGTTGATAATACAAGGAAAGGATAAACCATAAAAAGAAAGAGGGATGAGAAGTACATGCCAATAAGTTAGAAATACAACAGAGTTTATTATAATACAAGTGCCATTGGAGGCACGCAACAAGTCATTAGAAACCATGATGGCTTCATAATCCGTACAGTTAAACTTAGGACTACTGCTCTAGGACCACCAACCCGCTAGAGACACAGTTATAGGAAATTATAAATAACCCAAGCTTCATATATGAAAAAGTAGCCAGGATAATGTTATTAAATGCACTACTTCCAGTTCATAAAATAGGTCCTAAATCCATTTATATTTTAAACAAATGACAAGTTGCATTATACGAATAGGGGGAAAAGGAGGTGTCATTCAAGATTATAACTACATACAAAATATATGTATCAGTTAATTGGTCCAAAGCTACTGTTTAGTTAATCACATAACAACATAGGGTTAAACACATACACTATCTAGTAGTCTGAACAAAATTCGCTCAAGCAAATGGGAATGTCTGAGCGAAACAATGTCAAGAAGATTTAAAAGCCTCTGTTGTCAATTAGCTTAGGCGGATATATAAATGTTGGGGCGAAAATAACACATGCAAACCTCAACGCCTCTGTCCTCATTTCGCTTAGCCCGAGATTTAAAAGTTTGAGTGAACAACGAATTTCGAAGATCAACGTCCGTGCTATCAAAATTACTTGTGTGAAAGTAGGGCAACGTCTCTTCCCAAACCATTAACGTCGTCTATCTTACATCTTTGCAAATCATAACCGATAATGCTTCAGTTGAGCAAGCGTGGATTCGATTTCATATCTATTATCCATTAAACACAATTTGTGTAGTTGGGTTTACATTTTCCTGCATTAACACAACTGAAGTCTTCATTGCAGAGGTACACAAAGAGGTATGCTTAATGTTACTGTTTATGTCTTAGGTTAGGGTTTATGAAGTGAAGTTCATGTCCCTTAACAACTCACACCACACCAATAGAGACAAAACGCTGAAAAGGCACCTACAATGACGACGATGTATGCGATGTATGTGACAGTGACGACAACGACGATGTATGCGACGACAACTGCCACAAACGTTCTGTGGTTTCTTTTGTAACTAAGAAGATGGGTGGATTTCAAAAGGAAGGATGAAGGAAGTTGTTGCGGCTTATCACAAATGAAAGAGGAAGAGGCAGTAAACGAATGGTGCTGCAGCTAGACCAAATGCACATTCAAACCCTATTTTTCACCTCGCCGCCACATTAGACCACTTTTGCCACACAAGAATCAACTGGCCACGTAAGCGGCACGTGGGGTTATAACCTGAGTGTAGTGACACGTCAGGTTGTCAATGTATAGGAACTCTTATTTAACCTTTTGGGTGGTCATTATGTTTAATTCTAGTAAGTTTTTTTATTACTCTTACAACAAAATTCATGTCTTCTTTTAAATTCTTATTGTTTTAACATCGATCTTGATTTGATACATTTGATTTAAAAGGTTGGTCATAATTGAACATACAAATATTTGAGTATAAAAAGCAAGTCTTGTTATTAATATAAGAGCCAGAAGCCTCAACATTTGTTATTCTTGTTACTTTTTTTTCAATTTTTTTAGCTATTAGAGTACTTGGTTTATATATTATTATCAATCAACAATTATAGGTGATTGATTTAGTCATAAATTGATTAGTGTTTGAAATGTGAAACAAATGCTTATAAAGATATCAAAATCATTAAATATATAAATGTATTTCAAAATTTTCAAGTTACAAAGTAATGTTATTTTAACACCGTTATGTGGCATTACTTTCATTTGACATCGCTGAGGTGTAAAAGATATATTATATTAATCTAACGTGTAAAGGTGCAAAGACAATGTGTAAATGAGAGAAAAAAGAGAAGACCATAAAACGAGAAGAACATTCGCATGTTTGAAGCTTCTTGTCTCTCAGTTGTCTTTTTCGTTCTCTCGTGCGTGATTGTTTATCGTTCTCCTTCTCTGTTGTAGATTGCGGTTGTCCTTTCGGTTCGCTACTTTTATTGTCATTCTCGTACTGGTTTGAAGGTTTCACTTTAGTCGCGGTATTCACTGTGAAGGTTTGGTGGTTGGAGTTTAATCCATTCTTGTCCAGTAAAGAACCATCTTTAATGGGGTTTTTGATGGAAAAGGAAGTTTTTTTGGTTGTTTAACGATTTTGTCTTCTGTTGACATATGATTTTTGTTTGGGGTTTATGGTTGTGAAGTAAAGGTTCGTCTTTTATGGGGTTTTTGATGAAAAATGAAGAGTTTTATGTGGTTTCACAATTTAGTTTTTGTTGAGGTATGATTTCCGTTACAGGTTTAGGATTTTCATTTTTTAATATTTTTGTTGCTTCAGTATATGCTGCCGAGAATGGTGGGTAGATTGGTTGGTTTTTCGTGGATTTTTTGCTAACATGAATTGGTTCTTTTGTTTATGTGTTTGAAAGTTTCAACATTCATGGCTGGAAAAGGAGTTATTGTGCATGGTGGACAATCTAATAAACACATTAACACATCTGACTTTAGTTGTCAAAACTTCAACTAAGGTGTCCCCTGATTAAAAAAAGGGTAACCATTGGGGTTTTGTAAGCTCAAAACCAGCATTAAGACACACAGTTGTATAAAATGAACTTATTTTGGTGAATCAAAGCATGAGTAATCCTTCTTATATGTATTATACAAGAACTTAACAACTTAATTTATGAAAATGGTCCTCATGAACAAATTTGACTTCAGTCGCCAAAACTTCAACTAAGGTGTCCTCCGATTAAAGAAGGGGTAACCATTGGGGTTTTGTAAGCTCATAACCATTATTAAGACACAGTTGTATAAAATAAACTTATTTTGGTGAATCAAAGCGTGAGTAATCCTTCTTATGGGTATTATACAAGAAGTTAACAACTTAAATTGTGAAAATAGACCTCATGAACACATCTTACATTAGTCGCCAAAACTTCAACCAAGGTGTTTCCTAATTAAAGAAAGGGTAACCATTGGGGTTTTCTAAGCTCAGAACCAATAGTAAGACACACACTTGTACAAAATGAACTTATTTTGGTGAATCAAAGCGTGACTAAACCTTCTTATGGGTATTATACAAGAAGTTAACAATTTAATTTATAAAAATGGTCCTCATGAACACATCTGACTTATTCAATCGCCAAAACTTCAACTAAGGTGTACCCTCATTAAAGAAGGAGTAACTATTGGAGTTTTGTAAGCTCATAACCAGTATTAAGACACACAGTTGTATAAAATGAACTTATTTTGGTGATTCAAAGTGTGAGTAATCCTTCTTATGGGTATTATATAAGAAGTTAACAACTTAATTTGTGAAAATGGTCTTCATGAACACATCTGACTTCAGTTGTCAAAACATCAACTAAGGTGTTTCCTCATTAAAAGAAGGGGTAACCACTGGAGTATTATAAGTTCAGAATCAGTATTAAGACACACAACGATATAAAATGAACTTATTTTAATGAATCAAAGCATAAGTAATCCTTACTGACTTTTATTATTATAGTAACTATTTTAGATATTAAAGATAACTAGTTTTCAAATTATACTATTTTCATTAAATGTTCTAAACTGATTATTAAATTGCTCTCCAAAATTAGTAACCAAGATTTTAACTACTTTGAGCTTAGATTATAATCTAGTCTCTATTTTAATCACTGTGATTCTTTAAACTTAGAGAACACTAATTAAATTTCTATAAACAATTTACGTGATTCTTTAAACTTAGAGAACACTAATTAAATTTCTATAAACAATTTACGTTTATAGGACAAGGGGTTGTTGGAGGAAAAATAAAATAAAGGAGATAAAGAAAAGAAACCTAATCCGGAAGTCACTTTAGAAGGAAGTGAATGATGAATGTGTTATAAATTCCTCCTTCCCACCACAAAATCATGGTTTGGTTGCATTTCATTTGAATAAAAAGGAAGAAACCAGGTATCTATATCTACTCTCCGGAATAGTTTTCTGTTTCTGTTTCATTTGTTTTGGCAGAGTAATCTAACACTTAAGTACTGAATCACTTTACAGCGCGATGATAAATAAAGAGGAGACTCAGGCTAAATTTTTGTGTACAATTGTTGCATTGAGGTTAGAATCTTACCTTATGCATACTACCAAAACCCCTCAATAACACTGTCTCTAGTAGTTACCTGATTGAGGCTATTAATTCAAGTAAACACAAACAAAATTGCTTGAAATTGCCACATCACATGACAATCTAATGAGAAAAAAATGAATTTACTACAGTTATTACATTCCACTCCTTCCTTCCAAATTCTCAAGAGGGAAACAGCCGCTAAGTTAATTTTGCCATGGAAAAAAGATGTTACTGCTATGTGTGATCATGTAGGCCCCATGAAGAGAGTGTTCTGTCTCATCCTCCTAGGTAGCCCAAAATTCTGATAACACCTAATTTCACCTCCAAACCCAGCTGTCACAATCACCATTCCCCATGCTGAAGGGTTCATGGATGAGGCACCATTGGGACCATCACATGATGAGTAATTGGAAGACCAAGATGCATTTGATGGAGTTGCTGCAGCAGATATAGAAGCTGCATCACCACCATACCTTCCTGATGGAGAGGCTGAAGCAAGAGAATCACCTAATCCATTCTCTGTCCTAGTAATTGCTTCAAGTTCATCTTCTATGGGAGTGTAGTCACCTTCCCCTGCTTGGTTGTTACTTTTCTTAGGAAGGGGTGGCATCATTCTTTTACTGTTCCCAACTGAATCTCCAACTCCAGATTCTGTGCGTGAGATTGCTGCAGGGTCATTCTCTGGGGAGCCTGGGGTACTTTCTGTGGATTGGTTGTTACTTTTCTTTGGGAGAGGTGGCAACATTTTCTTGTTGTTTGCATCATCTTGTGGACGTTTTGAGTTCTTTTTGGGGTTTTGTGCTGCCAATGATGGTGGTGGATCACCCTTAACGCTGCAAGGCCAAGGTATTGCTACTGAAACATCTTTACACGGGAAATGTTCATGAGCTTGGTTTGCAATCACATTCCTGCCTTTTCCAGTACTATGAACCTCTTCATGCTTCCAAACATACACTTGTGAGTCTTCACTTGCACATATGATGTACCTTCCATTTGGACTGAACGAAGCCGAAATTTGGCTATTTGTATTTCGAAAACCTGCTTTCACTAACATGTTAATAAATAACAACAACACTATTCTGTTGATTTAGGCATAAAACTAAAGTATAATGCATCATCACCTATAAACTTTTGCACAACTTGTGTGCCCTCCACAACTCTTGTCCTGCAATCGCCCGAAGTAACAAGCACTTGTGATGGGTTAATTGGGGAAAACTGGGAAGAAGATGAAAGACAGTTAATTTTTTCATTCATGAGATAGAAACATCCATAAGAGCTATATTTTGTAATACAGATAGAAGAATTTACCTGGAAACCAGTAACCTTTTTCAGTAGAGATTTCTTTTTGTTTCGAAGCTCGATTGTGTCGGATTGAGTTAACTTGTAATCTGGTGAACATATATAAATGAGAATTGACAACATAGCAGATATACTCAAAAGAATAGACTAGTGAAGTAATTAACACTACCTTCTATGCTGTAACTTCGACAGCTCCCTTTTTGTGTACCAACTAGAACACCCTATAATCATTAAAAAGGGAAAAATAACCAATCATGAAAGCCATTGTAGATCATTAAATTTAAGAATTAAAAGTTTGAACAAACCATGAACCAATGTGAGACAACAATTCATACCTGGGCATCAGGGGTGTAAGAAACAGCAGTAACCATTTCATGTATATCAGTCCAATCCACAACGAGACGTGCAGGGATGTTCCACATTCTGATCTTGGCATCAAGAGATCCACTAATGAAATAATCTTCGTCCACGGGGTTGAACTGCACGCAGGTTACTGCCACACCAAATCCAACAACAGATAGCAAAAAAGCAAAATAACCCACTTGAGTAATGTGCCACGTATCTCCCAAGAGAAAACGAAAGAAAGATAGAAGATCTCACCATAGTCATTATGTGCAAAGAATTTCAGGCACGTCTTGGTTTCCAAATCCCACAACCTCACTGTTTTATCCATGGAGGACGAGAGAAGTAGCTGCATGGAGAAATTCACATTAAAACTTTTGTATAAAGTTTGTGTTTGGCTACAAAAGTTGATATTTGTGTTGAAACGAAATGAATGAACCTGAGATTTGGACCAGGACAAGTCCAAGACCTCATCCAAATGGCCAGTGAAAGAACAATAGGGTCTCTCTGAGAGCGTGAAGACGGTTTCCGGAACATGAACGTAGTCCGGAATAGCGTCCACTCTCTTGCTGCCATTCTTCCCTTTCTTCTTCTTATCCGCCGACAACGGCGGCGCCTCCGAGGAAGAAAGCAGCGAGGGATGAATCGGCGTCAAGTTTCCCTCCTCGGGCTTCATGGACATGACTTCACACTCCTGCACCTCCCACACGTGTATCACCTTGTCTTCTCCGGCACTCGCCAAATACCTCCCATCCAAACTGAACTTTAACGTCCACACGCAGCCCTCATGCGCCTGAAACTCCTGGCACAAGTGCAGCGCCGATAGCTCTTTCTGCGACTTCCCCGTTTGCCGCACGCGTACCCACTCGTTCTTGGCCTTTGCCTCCACAACAGTCGAAGCCGGAGACGGCGCCTCTCGCTCACGCTCGCCCACGAAGCCGCTCGCCACGCCCTTTATGTTCTTCAGCAGCGACGCCCCACGCCTCTTGCTCAACCTCAAACTCCTCGAAATGTACGAGTTCGAAGACAGCTTCTTCTCGCTGCGCACCACGTTCGCTCGCCGCATCGCCTCCTTCACCACCGCCGAATGCCCCACCGTGCGCTCAAACTCCTCCATCGTCAACTGTTTACCCGTTTGCAAATCGCTTAGCCTGTTCCACGTCCCGTCTTCTCCGTATTCCTTCACGATAAACTCCTTCCCCGTGTCCAGATTCTTTATCAAGAAAAATGCCCCCACTCCTGCCATTCCTATCGCCGGCGTCACCACCTGGCGATTCCCCGTATTGGAATTTGCGCCCCCCTCCTTCACGATGAGGCGAGTCTTCTCGGCGCCGGCATGCCGGCGCCGAGTAATCTCCGTAGCCGTTCTCGTCAAGCGCTGCTTTGACACCTTTCCGATGAACTCGTGTTTTCGTGACTTCTCCATCGAGAAGGTGTCGATGTCGTTCTCCGAACGTGACCGGACGAGGACGAAAACGGGCTGCGAGGGACTTGCTCTGTGCTTGGCTGTTTTTTGTCTCGTTGTTTTCTGTCTCGTTGTTTTCTGTTTCTCCACGCGAATTGTTGACTTGACGGCGTAGTTGTTATTGTTAACGACGGTGGCGTTCTGGGCGTGGTTGTTTTCAAATTTTTTGGTGATGGCACGGGCGATGGCGGCGCTGGTGGCTTTGAGAAGCTCCTTGTTCTCATCGAGGCCCATGCTGCCAAGCAGCTTTCTTCTGCGTTCGGTGATGGATCCCGGCGCTGCCATCCAGATGTCGTAGTTGGGTTTTCCGGTGAAGTTGGCGGTGAAGTTTGACATTCGGGGATTTATGGATTGCATGGAGGACATGGTGGAGGAGAAGGAGAGACGGCTTTCCTCGAAATCGTCTAACTCGTCGTCGTCGTCGTCGATCAAGTCTTGGGGCACGGCGGAGGAGAGGCGGTTGTGGGTCTCGAAAAAGAGCTCGTCGTCGTCGTCGTCGCCGAGGCCATCCCAGTTCATGGTCATCGTTTTACGGCGCTCCATGGTGGCCATCGGCGACACGAGGTTGGGATGGAGTGGAGAAGGAATGGAAAATGAAGGAAAGCGTCAAATTAAATGGAGTATAATGTTTTTTTTTTTATTAATTTTGTTATTTTTACTAGTACTAGTAAAAAACGTTAATTATTTTTTAATAATTAATTAATTAATTACTGTTTTGAAAAAAATAGTTTTTGTGGGTTGAGGTTTGGGAGGAAATGAAGGGAATGAATAGAGGTCGGTTACCGTTATGGAATTTGGAGGCTAAGAAACGGTCAACGCATTTCCATTTGTGTAAGGCACACATGTTTTGCTTCTTACGTAAAGAAAAGTAAAAGGATTTGCTGCATCCGGAAATCACATACCTTCACATAGGACTCATTTATACCCGTTAGATGAAAACCGACCACTCAGATCTTAAATTGGAGTTGCAGATTTTCATCATACAATTAAAAATTGATGACTGCATAAATGTGAGCTTTTATATTGTGTAGGTGATTCGGATTATTGCAGAAAGGGGCTTGGTTTGTTTTGCTATTTAATTTTGTAATTATGCTGTGTCGTTGTGCTTTGGGTTTACCTGCGAACGTGCTTTTATTGAAGTGGTGGCCACGTTTATTGTCAGAGGCTCTCTACAACAACCTACAAGTTTGTCAACCCACATAACCGGAAGATTCTGAATAGGAAGGAAATTAGGGATGAATGGGAAGGAAGAGTATATGGTCAAAAAATTTATTGAAGATGAAACAAAGAAAAAAACAGGAGTGGAAAGGGCTAGTAGCATGGGAGAGAGGAAAGGGTATTATGAAGGTGATCTCATACAGTGTAAGAAACCAGGGATGCTGAAAAAGAACTTTATGAAAACAAAAATGTTTTGTTAATACCGGCAGGAATTTGACACCCAGAGATCCTCTTATGTGCATCGTTTAATCATTTCACAGAGGAAAATGTAAAGGAAAATTTTATCATGACTCTACTAATCAATTCCTTTCATTTCATATTAGAGTTTTTAATAAAATGTTATATAATAATAAAATAATAATTTATTTTCATATCAATAGTTATATTTTATTATATATTAAATTAAAATATTAGGACCTAAATATAAAACAATGTTATTTTGACAGTGAATCGAAAATAACTTCTTTTTAACAATTATTAGATGACACAATTGCTTTCTAACGAAAAGATAATTTTAGTTTTGTTCAGAATTTGTATTTAAAAAAGGAGAAAATTGTTTGAGGGTTGAACATTATTGTGAGGAGTTGGAGTGAAATCACATCCTATATTGGAAAATCGTCCCACATCGAAACACTCCTCTTATATCAAAAAATCGCTTTATACTAGAAAGATTGAAGGATATGAGTGAGTGTCCAAAAACAGAATTGCCGCACACCAAAAGATTAGTGAAAGGAGAGGGTTTTATTAGGGAAAAAAATGTGAAATTTACTCAAATGAAGAATAAGTAAGGGAAAATCAAGACCAGACTGTTACCCAAAACGGAAACTGCCAACAAACTACCTTACCTCACCCCAAATCAAAACACACCATTGCTCCACCGAAGAATTGCAACCTAGTGACCAATCACTATTCAAAAGCACCACTGCTCCAAACTACATATCAATCACGATGGCATACACAAAATAACCTAATTTATTTTCATTTCAGGCTAAACATTCCTAAAGTCCAATAAAGACTTGTTTCTTGATACATTCAGCACCTCCAATTAAAAAACTATTTTCATTGCCAACTGACTGTCAAGTAAGGTTGTTAAGTGGTTGACATGCTAGTGACAGTGTCAAAGTATCAACACCCAAATATAAATTCTTTATATTTCATATCTAAGTGATGCACTGTTGATGATGTTATTTTTGACAATAGATCGTCTCAACCAATATTTCAATATCGAATAACAAAATTGCAATATGAATAAGAAACTTTTTCACATGCAGTGAATTAATGCAATGATACACATAGGTGGTATATTAAGTTCTTAATGAATATACACAAATAACACACTGAATATGTGAAAAGATTGCACACTTTACTTAATCATTCACGAATAGCTTTATAGGCCTTTACAAATTTGATTCTTAAAACAAAATAATGATAAAAACAAAAACACAAAATATTTCTTTTTTTCTATGTTTTGGTCCAATAAGAATTCACTTTGCTACAGTTCTAATTAGTAGAAAATCTATTTGTTTGAAATATATTTGAATTTTTTTATTTTAGACACGACAAGAATCGACTTTATTCATAGGTATTTTCATCCAAGATGGAAAAATTAAGATAATATATTTTTAATTTTTGAAATTATGATATTTTTTAGATTTTTGTTTTCCTAGTTCACATCTAGAGTTTAAGATAGTATGAACGACTACTCAATACTCTTAACGACTCACATTGCTAACGAAGATAGTATAAATTATACATCGATACTTTGACTATTTACGTTAATTTTATTTGAAAAAAAAGATATACTTTTAAGTTAAAAAAGAAAAACATTGAATAAAAGATTACGTATACCATCATATGAATACTTAAAAGATTATTTTTCAAAAATTCATATTTATTTACTCTTAAAATATTAAATAAAAGACGACACATAGGTCATACAAGTATCTAAAGTCTGTTTATACAAAGAAAAGAAAGGGAAAAAAAACTGCAATGTTAAAACTTGTTTAAAGAAATGATTATGGTGGCATATAGTAGAAATACTAGAACAAACAAGGTTATACTTTTTTTTGAAAAAAAAAACAAAGCTGTTGGATACATAAAATGGAAAAGGAAGTGCAAATAGATAAACTGCTGGGTTATTTAAATGAACCCAGGCATTTAAAAATGTGGTGTAGTTATAAAAAGACGCATGACAAATAACAGACAAGTTGGGGAAAGAAATGGGCCTAACGTGACAACAAAGGGCCCAGTTAACAAAAGTTGAACTGGCCCATAAGTGCATGCAAACAAATGGCTATCCTCATATGCCAAAAAAACGTTGCGGGCGGAGAAAAGAAATAATAGAAATTGCACGGATCAAATTATCAAATTGGACAAGAAAACAGTGGGTCCCACAATTGAGAAAAACTCAACAAAATGAATTTTGTATCACTTTGTACTATTCCTTGAATCAATATTCAGTTTGTATAATTTGAAAAATACTTTTAACTTCCAACTCATACCATTTTAAAAACGATAAAATGATAATTTGGATATGTACGGAGTGCGAGACGAAAATAGGAAAGAAACAACTTTAGTGAGACAAATTCTTCCTGCACCCCCATACCCTCTTCTTGCACCCCCATATAATTTTTTTATTCCACAACTGCCCTTCATGAAATTACATAAATATCCTCATTATTTTTTGAAATTGTGAACCGGATGGGGGGTTCATCCGGTTCTCATTTTTTAAAAAAATACAAACCGGACGACCTCATCCGGTTCTCAACCCAGCAGATCGGAAAATCCTCAAATTTGCCGTCGACAACCCCCCCAAATTCCAAATCAACTACTCTAATCATCAATATCACCTACTAATTGCTAATAAACATCACAAATTGGTTACCTAATGCTTCTATGAAGGATTAATTAAAAGATTTTGAATAACGAAAGGAAGATTTTTCGATCTGCTGGGTTGAGAACCAGATGAGGTCGTCCGGTTTGTATTTTTTTTTTTAAAATGAGAACCGGATGGGGGGTGTATCCGGTTCTCATTTTCAAAAAATGTAAACCTGATGGCTTGGTCATCCGGTTGGAAAGGGGATAGGTTTTATTAAGATAGGGGTATTTATATAATTTCATGAAGGGCAACTATGGAATAAAAAAATTATATAGGGGTGCAGGAAGAGGGTACGGGAGTGGAGGAAGAATTTGTCCTTTAGTGAGAGACCATGAATTTAGATTCGGTGAAAAGTGTGGCCCAACTTTAATATTGGGCTTAGGTTCTGACACAGTTTCCCGCTAGCATAATTCTTCTGGCACTCCGTACATTTTTCTTGCACCTATCGTATACGTAAAAGAAGCTCAAAAATTCATGAATTGAATATTATTTTATATTTCAGAAATCTATTTCGAATTATACAATCTCAAATCCAAAATACATTTTTAAATTTAAAAATATACTTTAGACTATGCAATTTAAAACATATTTTTATGGGTACAATCTTTAATATGTTTTCAGATTACGTAATAAAAAAATATATTTTAAATTATACCATCTAAAATATATTTTTGAATTATTCAAAAATATATTTTAAATTATATAAATATATTTTTAGATTAAAAAATTTAAAAATATTATTAAATCTGAAAGTACATTCTGAATTACGTATAGAATTGTATAATCTAGAAATACATTTTATATTATGTAATATAATAATGTGAAAATATATTCTAAATTTTATAAGGTGAAAATTATTTCAGATTACAAATACATTTTTATATTATGGAATCCATAAATTCACAAATACATTTTAAAATATTTCTAGATTATACAATTAAAATATATTAATATATTTTAGATTACATATTTTTCAAATTCTACAATATATAAATATGAGCATTTGACTTTTTCAAGCACCTCGGGAAAGTGTACCAGAAGATATGGGGATCAAAATGTAATGGTCTCACCCCTAATTTAAGTATATATATATATATATGAGCATAACAGGGTCGTGGCTGTAACTAACATAGAAAACTGTTAAATATATTCTAATAAGTATAAGTGTGGACAATGTTTTAGTAAATATTGTTAGAAGAAAAAAATAAAATAAAAGCAATAATTTTTTTACACGTTAAAATTAGTTTACGTACAAATCGATTTATAGAATACTCTCATATTTTTAAAATTTTAAATTTTAAATTTGTATATAAATTAGTTCAAGCTTATTTAACAAAAATAAATTTATTGTTTTTTTTTTATTTTCCTCTTCTAAAAGACCTATATTCATGCAGTTATTAGTGCCAGATGTCATTATGTGGCCGTAGTATCTTTATAACGTGCAAAAGTGTATACTCAAGACATGCAAGCATGGAGATCTTTGAGTCATGACAAAGTGAATACTTTTAAAAGTTTAGCATTACATTTATGAATACTATATAATTTCAAATAAAAATCCTATTATTTGTTAAGAAATAAAAATGAGTTTAGTTTTTTTTAAGATGAGCCAATTTGACTTGCAAGAATTAGATTGAGCTAAAAACAATATTAGTGTTCACACTTAAATTAATCTAATATATAACCCAAAAATTAATGTGGTGTTCCATTATGAGCTGCTTGCAATTGACCATTTCAATAAAAGAATCATTTGAACAGTTATTGATATTCAAACATGAATAAAAAGGAAAGTTGAATTTGAAATGCATGTCTTTACATTATTTGGTGTTGGTACAGGTGTTGTTGAAGGAATATTACATTTTAGCTACAAAGCCCAACGGGTGAAGACAGTAAAGATAATTCTCAACCTAACCAAATTGATCATTATGGTGTTTGATTTGTTATGAATATGAGGATGAACATAGTAATAAATTGGTTAGGTTTGTCTTAAAGTAGTTTAATTGATTTAGTTGGTACAAGGAAGAGATCCAATGAAACCCAACTACTTTGCAATTAGGTTAAAAAGCTATTCTCCTCTTAAAGCTCCAATCCTCACATTTTGCCAATTTTTTTTATCTAGGTTTATAGGAAAAAGACACTACTAGTTGTTAAACTTCAACCCCTAAATGTTTATTTAATGAGTTTTTCATCATAACAAGTTATGCCATAAGTATAAGAATAAATAACTCCTGAAAGTGTATGTTGTTGTTAATAGTTTCTAAAAAAAAAAAAAAAATTTATTTTTTTTATATTTTTATTTTTTTTTTTTTTTTATATTTTTTTTTTTTTTTTT
>Ga0099824_1003736_pt1 | contig 22150 bp, 18 predicted proteins | sample SiratrowhiteBW_FD_76837 | JGI IMG/M metagenome (GOLD analysis project Ga0099824, IMG submission 76837) | Root nodule microbial communities of legume samples collected from California, USA - Siratro white BW | ecosystem: Host-associated > Plants > Roots > Nodule | place: USA: California... | reverse complement strand
TATTGTTTCCTAAAATCTAATTTTTTTAATTTTTTTTTTTTTTATGAAAAATCATGTATGCTGTTATTAATTCTCATATATTCTAATGAGGGTTTTTAGTTCAAGTTCAGAAATTCAAAATTATCTGTTAAAACTTAATAATACAATATCAAAAAAATATTTAAAATTGTTACTAACATAAAAGTAAAAGTTAACAATATAGTATTTATTATTTTAGTTTTAAGTAAGGAAAATTACTCTATAACACTTATCACTTAAGGAAATCAGACTAAGTATCAAAATCTAATCAAACTTATTTTGACCCTACATTAATCACAGTTTATTTGTTATAGATAATGTAAGAAGAAGAAAAAGCAAACAGTGGGTTCAGCTTTAATATGAAACAATGTGACTTTTCATTCTCAGTTGTTACTTCTGTTTCTTTGATAGACAGTTCAGACAAAACCAAACCTTACACATTCTGCAGCTACCAGACTCAGATTCAGATCATATCAGATGCTATATATATATATATATCTATATATGCATTCTCATATATTTTCAATCTATCTAATGTAGTACTGTGTCACTTTTCCCTCCAAACAAAAGATACCATTTTTCTAAAAAAATAAGCAGAACAAAAAACAAATTTAATAATTTTCTTATAATTAATTTATCATAAAGTCTTGAAAATGCATGTCTCTAGTCCCCACCCACTTCAAGAAAGAGACATTGTAGCGGAGAATGGCGGAGGTCAATGATGAAGATCCATGACATCATTTCATTTAATCATCAAAAAAATAAATTTTGATGAAGGAAAGGTGTTTGAAAAAATGCAAAAGTGAAAGCGGATAAATAAATAGTGAGCGATAGTAATAAAACAACTCAAATTGTCACGCACGTGCATTTACACAGTGATCCAAATGGCCACACCCCATTTCACTCCACACTTCACTGTACTTTTACTCCCTCGCCAATTTCCAACCCCAAAAAGAAAAACGTTCCCACTTTTTATATACAATGTAGCACCACTTCCAACAATAACAACTAGCTGCTAAGCTTTTTGTGTTGTGCAACTGAGAGTGAAAGTAAGGAAGCAGAAGCCAAGTCATGTGTTCTCTTCTTTGGAGTTCCATCGCTTTGTGTGTAGCAGTCCAACTCCTTCAGCTTGGCATTGTGGACCCTTCAGCCTCTCATCTTAGGATCACTCACTTGCCGGGTCAACCCCAAGTTGAGTTTCAGCAGTTTTCAGGTTATGTAACTGTCGATGACAGAAACCAGCAAGCACTCTTTTTCTACTTTGCTGAAGCTGAAAAAGATGCAGCTTCCAAGCCCCTTGTTCTGTGGCTCAATGGAGGTGCTCCTCACACTTCTTGTTTCTTGTGAATAGAAGTTTTCAATCAGATAAGAATTTTTAAGTTTGGAAACTTATGCTTTGTGTTATTGTTGTTTCATGTTCGTTTGAAGGGCCTGGTTGTTCTTCTCTTGGAGTTGGTGCATTTTCAGAGAATGGACCATTTAGGCCCAAAGGAGAAGCCTTGATTAGGAATCAATTCAGCTGGAACAGAGGTACCTACCTATCATTCCTGAACCGACTTTTTCCTACACATTTGTATTTTTTTCTGTTAGTTGGGAACTTTCACTTTTAGCCTAAGTGCATAACTATGACATGCTAATTTGCATTGTGCACCTGAGTTGCAGAAGCTAATATGCTGTATTTGGAAACTCCAATTGGAGTTGGATTCTCTTACTCAACTGATACTTCTTCTTATGAGGGTGTGAATGACAAAATTACAGGCAAGTTTAATGTTCACCCTTTTATTTAACTTCAATAACTTTTTTTGTCCCCTACAAAGTAATTCTCAATGTTATTGGTTAGAATGGTAATTGGTAAAGAACCGTTAGATGCAGCATTTTCACAGGCTAAAGAAAGGGTTTACTCAAGGAAGATAAGGGTCAACTTTCTTTGTCTTCATTTTCCCCTTCTTAGTTCTCACTATCTCCCTTTTGCTTTTCTTGTTTGTTATCTTTACCTTTTGCAAAATTCTGTTTCTTTTCCTCAAAGTTTGCTTATTAACATATTGTTATTTCACAAGCTGCTATTTTACTTTACAGTTATGCCTTGTCCACTGACTAGATAATGTTGTTTTTCTTTACAAAAATGACAGATATCCTCCTTTAAAGATTGCCTTGATTTTCTGAAACTGGTTGCCTTTCTCTTTATTATAGCCAGGGATAACTTGGTGTTCTTGAAAAACTGGTTTATAAAGTTCCCAGAATATAGAAACAGAAGTTTATTCATTGTAGGAGAAAGCTATGCTGGTAACCCTTCTATCTATTATGTCTTTCGTGTATACTGAAGCAAGCAATAGTTAAATTATTCATCTATTTATACATTTTGGAATTTATCATTAGGCCATTATGTTCCTCAACTGGCTGAGCTTATGCTCCAATTCAACAAAAAGGAGAAGTTGTTCAATCTAAAAGGCATTGCTGTGAGTTATGGCACAAACTTCCAATTATTCTTCTTTTCTTATTCCTGCCACATGTCAGCTTTCTTTTATTCTTCTGGTATCTGTAAATATTTTGTGAAAACTAGAAAACATAAAGTTCAGCTAAAGATTTATCAGTTTTGCATTTTGACTAAGCAATTCAGGCATCTGAAGCTAGTTTCTTTTATTGCAGCTTGGTAATCCAGTGCTAGAATTCGCAACAGATTTCAATTCGAGAGCTGAGTTCTTCTGGTCGCATGGGTTAATTTCAGATACAACGTACAAAGTGTTCACTTCTGTTTGTAACTATTCAAGATATGTGAGGGAATACTACAATGGTGCTGTTTCTCCTGTCTGTTCAAGTGTCATGAGCCAAGTTAGTACAGAAACAAGTAGATTTGTGGACAAGTATGATGTGACCCTTGATGTTTGTTTATCTTCAGTGTTCTCACAAACCAAAGTCCTCAATCCCCAGGTGATTTTATGTTATAGCTATCTTCAATTCCATTTGTCACCAACAAACTTTTGATTTTCTATCCAACTTGGATCAAAGTACTGAGGACATGAAGATCTGGTCTTGTTTTTGTTGTCAAACAGCAAGTCACTGAAACGATAGATGTATGTGTGGAAGATGAAACAGTCAATTATCTGAACAGAAAAGATGTTCAATCAGCTTTGCATGCACGTCTTGTTGGAAATCAAAGGTGGTCTGCTTGCAGCAAGTAATCCCCCTCTCTTGCCTTCATTATTTATACATGTTTTTTTTAAGATAACATGTTCAGAAACTAATCTAGTTAAACATTAGTGTTCTGCCTTGCCACTCTTCATGAACATGTTTTCTAGTGTTACTTTATATTTTGTCTTCAAAATTTCATCTCTACCTTTCTTTCCCAACAGCTTTGTCTCTTGTTGGTGTGATATAAATCTTATGCTGTATGCTTGTCAGTGTCCTGGATTATGAGCTGCGTGACTTGGAGATACCAACAATCACTGTTGTGGGGCAGCTAGTACAGGAGGGAATACCAGTTTTGGTTTACAGGTACATGTTTGATTGGTTATGAAGTGAACTCTATTCTATATCAAATTGGAATTTGGTATGACCTTAATCATTAACTAGAGTGTGTATGATTGGCTTTGAGAGTGAATTGATAACTCTTGTTATGCAGTGGTGATCAGGATTCAGTAATCCCTCTAACTGGAAGTAGAACATTGGTACATAAATTGGCCAAAAAGCTAGGATTGAAGACCACTGTGCCATACAGGGTGTGGTTTGAGAAGCAGCAGGTGAACCTTGTTCTATTGAGTTTTGCTGGGATTGTTGATTTGATCCCATTGAATTTGAGTTCAATTAATCAGTAATTATAGTAGGTATAATCATCAGAGTAATTGATATACTAATCAACAAAGTTAGTAGGAAAAATAGGCTATACATTGGTCATGTAAAGAATTTTTCTTCTCATTAAAACTAAAGTTAAGCACATTATAATTTCTAATTAATGGACATGTAGTTTTTTTCACAAACTATATCTAGAAATTAAATTCAACTTGCTTGTTCTTACAATTTGTATCTGAAAATTTGTTGTGACTACGAAATATTTTCAGGTGGGTGGGTGGACTCAAGTTTATGGTGACATCCTTTCATTTGCCACCATCAGGGGAGCATCACATGAGGCTCCTTTTTCACAGCCTGAGAGGTCACTTGTTCTGTTCAAGTCCTTCTTAGAAGGAAGACCAATGCCACAAGAGTTTTGATAAAATGTGTTGGATTGTTGTATTGTAGTTTATTTGGTTTCACTGTTAATGAAGTGTATCATTTTGGAGTGTAGAAAATTTTGTAAAGTGTTGAAGTAAGAAGGGAATTTGTTTTATTCTTCTGCATCACTGTGTCGTATTGTTCATAAGCTGCATTATGGATTATGTTTACTTTATATTCCTTATAGTTAAATATTGAATTGCAACTGAAGATTAATTGACCTTAGTACGAATGATGACCTGCTCCAAAAAGATAATGTATTGACCTAGAATGCCTAACTTTGAGTGCACCACCTTAGAAGTGCATTTGGTGATTTGTTTCAACATTGTTGCTTCTTCCATTGTGTTATTTTGAAATATGGTTTGACTCATTAGTTTTGCATAACAAAATGACACATTATCTTTATGTCAGTGGCCTAGCTCCTACCACACATTTATACACAAATCATTTCTTACATTATCCTCGCAAAACAAGAAATCAAATTTCTTACACCCACTTTTTTTATAAATTATTATATATAATTTCATTTTATAATTATAAATTTATCATTTATACGTGAGAATAATTAGTGATAAAATATATTGGTATATTATGAATATGGGTTTTAAATTGTGTTAAAAAAAAGAAAAGAATAATAATTCATATAACTTTAATATATTTTAATGAGTAATTCTTAAAAGTAAAAGAAATATTTTATTAATTTTGTGTTTATAGATGAAATATTACAAAAGTACATGATTTTACAATCATTCGATATTATAGTATTGAAAATTAATACATAGAAAATACATTATAAGCCTCTGAGTAAATTATAATTATTTTTTAATAAAATAAAATATTAACATTAAATTATTGGTAAAAAATAAAATCAATATATATATATATATATAAATATTTTATTTATATTAAATAAAAAAATATATTGTTCAATTAAATCATGTACTTAAATCTAATTATGTTAGTTTAAAATATTTTATTTACCTAGTTATGTTAATTAAAAAAAATTCTTTTTAATGTTAAACTCACCTTAAATAAATAGATGAACTGAAAAAATGTTACAAATTTTAAAGTTAAAAATACTATAGATATATATAAGATTTAGAAATGTTAAAACATTTGACATAAATTTTCACACATATACTTTAGTTTTCTTTTTTAATATTTCCCCTTTGGTGTCAGCTTTTGTTTGAATTCATGTTAGATCTCAGTTTCTAACAGCTTTTTAAATCAAATATGAAAATTCATTCTCCCGATTCAATTGTTGCACTGTTAATACACACTACTGGAGTTTCAATTTGAAATCTAGGTTAGGGAGGAAATTTGTGTGACACACTTTCATATAAACAACTTTTAAAAAAACATTTTTTTTTGTAAACTAAATTTAACTTCGTACGAGTTAAAAATTTAAAATATTAATAGTTGGCTTTTTAAAATGATAACGCAGAAAACCCGAAAAACCAATAAAAAGTTACTTGCCTTTTTTTTTTTGGTGGATATTTGAAGCCCTTGTCTCTATCCACTTGATTTGTATGAAGTGCCACACTTCTCAGTTATACCAATGGCAATGTCACATTTGGGGTTCTCCTCTTCCCTTTTTACCTTCCACGCTAAAGAATGTTATTCCTTCCCTGTGTTTTTTCTTTATTTGTTGTAAATTTCAAACACTTGGTCTGCATAAAAACTTTCATGTTTCTATATGCAAACCAGGGTAAGAAAAGAGATGTTTTGAATGTTCACAATCCAAGTAGAACTATGAAACAGATTCTCAGCAAAATCGTTTGTGTGAACAAGTTCATGGCATGGTAGCAATGGGAATATAAAAGAAAATTGTTGTTAACATGACTAGTCATTTACAAACATAATAATATAGTATGTGACCTAAACCAACTACAACTTGCAAAATCAGGCAAAAGAATATAGAAAGAGAAAGCAGATGATTAGAAACCACACCATGAAAACCAAGATCAAGCAAAACAATCAATTACACCAGAATCATGGCCAGCCACATACCCCTATCATCTTATTACAGAAATGGGGTAAGAGAACAAGAAAAAAAAATCTCTAGAAACACAAGAATCAAGGTTTGGTTCAAAAACTGTGCAGTTGCGTTAGCATGTGAACAAGCTCATCACTAGAAGGCCTATCTGCAGGCATATCAGAGAGGCATGCAGCAGCAATCCTAACAGCCATTAGCATCTCATCTTCCTCTCCTTCTTCCCCTAACATGCTCTTATCAAGGGCATCCCTTGCCTCACCAGCTTGCTGCAAGTGTCTCAGCCAACATCCCAAACTTCCCCCACTGGCTGCTTCTCCAAAGAATGGATCTGTAGGGTCCTTACCCGTTAACAAAACACCTAGTATCATGCCAAAACTGAAGATGTCACTTTTGTCAGTGTACCTGCTGAAATTGCAAACAAAACACCTTTCAATCAGAATATGAATACCATGAAGTTCATAAACATTTTATTGGGAATTTCATGTCCATATATATGCAATGCATCAAGCAAGTAACCTCTTTGAGTGTTATTACTTATTGCTATTGATGTTGATGCATCCAGAGGCATATCTACCAATGAAAGAAACTATAAATAAATGAAGTTAAAATGGGCACAAACCTCTGTCAAGTGATATTATAATTACAACATGACTCAAAGGGAAAAAAACTAAGTTCAAAACAGCAGTGAGTGAGCATGACTCAAACCGATTGATTAGTCTTACCTGCAATTGTGGAAACATTCAGGAGGGGTGTAGAGAGAAGTTCCTCTATCCAAGTTGGGTAGAAGTTTGGCCAAGCCATAGTCTGCTAATCTGGGTTCAAAATCACCATCCAACATCACATTTGTTGGCTTCAAGTTGTAGTGCAGAATCTGAGGCGCACAAGTGAAGTGAAGATACTGAAGACCCTTCACTACACCAACAGCAATCCTGAGCCTAACTTCCCAACCAAAGGGCAACTCATTCTCCCACACTCTATTCATCACATCAGCAAGACTCCCAGTGGACATATAGTCATAAACCAAAGAGAAACCATCAGGCTCACGAACATAGGCCCTCAAACTCATCAAGTTCCTGTGTCTCAAGCTTGCAAGAAGCTCTAGCTCAGTTTGTATCTGCCTCTTCACTGAATTTTTCTTAGCCTCCGGAGAGTTGCTCTCAAAGGGTGTTAGCCTTTTCACTGCAATAGTGAGTCCATTGTCAAGCACAGTTTTGTAGTATTTCCCATTAGGACTCGAACCAAGCAAGTGGTTTTCCTTGGCCAAAGCTAATTGGAGTGTCTTGGGGGCTATTTTGGGGGAGAATATCACAGGCCCCTTGAGGATTGGTGTGCGGTTCAGGTACTTCACCACACAACGTACCACAAGTGCAAAGAGAACAGAACAAACTAGTCCAGTTACTGCTCCTAACACCAAGCTCAAAACTATCTTCTTGGGGTCATCCTTGTATCCCGATGATGAAGGTGGTGATGTCCTAGAAGGTGAAGGAGGCTCAGAAGAAACATGTTTACTCAACCTTCCTTGACATTGCACAGTGTTGTGGTGCAAGCTGAAGAGGAAGAGAATAAGAAGTGGCTGGAGTGCCAACAATTCCCTGGCAAGAGAAGAAGCGATGTGCCTTTTCCTAAACATCAAAGCACAAGAAACAAACAAAGCCACAACCAGAAACCAATCTCGGAAGCTCCAAAATGAGGCATGAATCACTCACATGCCCAAACCCCCCATCACCTCAACACTTGGAAACAAGACCAAAAACAACTTTTTATACTTGATGCTAAAATGGGCTAAATAAAGTTCAAGCACGCGGACAAGAATAAGCATAAGCATAAGCATCTTTCTCAACCTTTTCAACCCAAAATCTTCACAAGAAAGCCTTCACAGAAAAGCAGCAAGCAGACATGTTGTCACCACCACCGAATAGTTTACATTTTACCACCGAATCCCATCCTTTTCCTCCTCTCACCACTCATAAATTTTCTACCTTCACAGAATCAGAACAAGAATTTGAACCTCCCAAAGAAAAACCAAAAACAAACCAAAACCCCACTGTTCCTAGGTGCCAGCAGGGACTAACAAACCCAACTAAAAGCAAACTAGTCCCAGAAACAAGTTTCCATCTTTTTCCTTGGAAACCAAACAGAAAGTCAAAAAGTTGAACAGAAATTGAATGGGCATGAGCATGTGGTAGTAACCAAACTTGAACCACAATAACTGCAACTAGAACAGACACAACCAAATGCTCTTCAGAAACTCCAATGTCATTGGATTTAGGTGTTTAAACACATACCCCCACAGTGACAGAGTCACGCACACAGCATGTAGAGTGCTTCAGTGATTGTCTCTTGTTTCTCTCTCTACACACACTCTCTCTCTCTCTCTGAAGACAACAAAGAACCATACCTCTGCGACAAAAAACTGGTTCCCGCCTTTGTGAGGAGCCAGCACACAGGACACAGTACCATGTGGGGCCCAGTTTGGTCCGAAAGCGAAACATCGAAATCCGTGAGAGGGGCAATGTACAGTTGTCCTGGACCGTCGATCTCATCAGAATGCATGTGAGCCGTTGATCTAAGGTGCATGGGAATTTGTGATATGCTATGAGTGAGTGGTTAACAACTTTAGCTATGTGTTATGTTTGGTGTGTGTCATTAGTAAAGTTATCTCTTTTTTGATCAAATAATTGCCTTTAATTACTTACGTTTCAATTACTATATATATTTATATATACATATTGTATGCTTTTCCTTTTCCTTCTTTATATCTTGTCATTTCTTTCTTTTCTCTGTTATTGGTGGAAGCTGCTAGGATTAGGAATGACTTTAACCACATTTTTACTTCAAAGTCCTCTTCTGGAATAGGAATAAGGTTATCTTTGGATTAAAATTAAGAAAATACTCTTGTATTTTAATGTAGAAGTTGGAAAGAATCTAGTTCTGGACTTAGTTGCTTTTACCGTGATATACATGTTATTATAAAATATATAACTGAGATAATAATATAACTATATTTGATGGTTTAGAAATTATAATTAATTATTTCATGTTGTAAAAACAGACATATAATTTGGTACAATGAATCCCATTTAATTAATGTAATTAGATTTTATAAACAGTTTAGATTGCTAAATTCAGAAATTAGGTGGAACTATCATTTTCAAGAAAATAGTAGAGTGGCTCACAGTCATAGTGATTGAATGGGAAAATTTTGGCTGTTAATAAACTATTTATACAAGGCATTGTATTATGGTTTGACCCATTAGTTATAAATTCATACAAAAAAAAAAGGGTGGTGCTAGGGAATAGAATTTTGTGAAGATGACCTTCACTTTTTGAATTAATTTAAAAAAACTATTAGTTAATCAAACTTGCGTACCAAAATGTCCAGCTTAAAACACACGCTAAACCCTTTGAAAGGTTTCTCCAGTGTTTGATTTTTCAGTTCAGATAAAAAAAGATTACTCATAGAGAAAAAGTTGAGGTAGAATCAATCAAACTTTTCTTTAAGTGAAAATCAATTTAAACAGTATTTAAGACCAAATTAGTGTTGATATTTTTCCTCAAGTGAATCAAATTAGCATTAATTTATATAACTAAAAAACAGAATTAGTGTTAATATTTTTCAAAAACTTTTTTTTTAACAATAAAGACCAAGTTAATATCTCTTTTGTATATTTGAAAGATTAAGGTAGTTTTCCTCTAAACTGTGGTCTGGTCATGAGTCATAACCCAGTTGAAGAGGGTCCACTTCAGGTGTTTGTTAGACTGTCACTAATATCAATAATTATGTTAAGGTCACCCGTGACAAAAGTTTTGAGTTTTTAGTTCGGAGCCGTGTTAAAACACAACATCAGTGTTGCCATAACCTACCAGATTCAGGTATTTATGTCCAAAATGGTATTTATGTCCAAAATACATGTCTCTGAGTGAAGTTTTTCTTTACAGGCTTACGAAATATATAAACTTCGCTTTTCAGATGAAGTATTTGTTCAGCAACGGTAATTCTTCATTGTTAGGTACGGAAAATAGAGTGCATATTTTTACACAATTCTCCAATTTTGAAAATGGGGTGAAATGGACCACTTCACCTTTTGATTCAATTGACCAAAAATTTCCCATGCATTCAAACATGGTGTCCCACTCCGTCTTTTCAAGACAGAAACTTTATTAAATTACAATGATTTTAGGTTTTTTAGGGGTAGGGGGGACACTCTAAAATAGCAGGTGATTGATAGTTTTCTTTATCTTTTTGCCTTTGACAATACATATATATACTTTTAACTATATAAATACATTGGAATATTAGATAGCTAGGGACAGGACATCATGGGTACATGTCCCACCAAGTAATCCCAAAAATACAAAAATGTGAATTACATCCACAACACCTTCACAAAAACCAATGTACACAACATACACAAATCCCTAGCCTGGTGTGCATCGCAGCTTCACCTCAAAAGTAAACAAAATTACACAAACATCATATTACAAAGTGCTGGCTGGGAGCTACCAGTGCAGCATAACTCTTCAACTTAGACCAATGTGGCCATTTTACATTACAGATCTTAGCACTATTTTTGCACAAGATGACTAAGGGGCAGGCATTTCAACCTACCTCTCTCCCTTAATCTTTCACACTAGGGACTTTTTACTTAAAAAAAAACCCAGCTTTTCAATTTATGAAATACAAATTTACATAATCCAATCTTCCATATTTTATATATGTAATAAACTCCGAGATATTTTTTCCTATCACTCTCATCCATTAGAGTCATTTAATGGAGCATGGACTTCTCTTTCACCAGCATTTGACTCTGCAGCAAGTTCAATTGGGGTTCTTCCCTGCTCATCCACAGCTCGAGGATCCGCTCCCCTGCATTTTTAAACATTTCAATATCATCCAATGAGCCAAAACTATAATGAAAGTATGAAACTCTAAGTGAATTAGCAAATAGCTTACTAGTAACTGGACTGCTCATTTAAATGACAATATCAAAGTTAAAGCTCGCTAGATAAATTATTGAAAGAACCAGATAAATCATCATATATGTTGTCGCATCAGACTCACCTAGAAAGCAATAATCTTGCAAATGCAGATCTGCCTTTGAGAATACAGCGATGTAGTGGCGTTTGACCTCTTGAATCAGTTGCATTAACATTTGCACCATACTGTAGGAGGAGCTCCACCATGCCAATATCCGCAGTTTCACATGCAAGGTGAAGTAGGGTGCACCCATCTAGATTGTCCATGACCTGGCCTTCTTTACTAGAGGACCAATCTAATGTGTTACCCGCCAAAGTAGAGCTGTGATCATGGCTAGTATGCTCTTGTAATAGCATTACTTTTGCAAGGGTTAGGGAGCTGTTGCACATTTGCTCATAAGCAACATTAACATCAACGTCAGAATTAACAATGTATCGATATACAGCTTTTTTGTCATTAGCATGAACAGCCTCCCAGATTTGTTGTGCCACCGAGAGACGGTTATCCTTTGGCTTGCGAACAAAAAGCTTCTCTGCATACTGCCATGAAAACAGAAATGGTTCAGGGAGTAAGAAATACCGCAAGTAGCATAAAAGGAAAAATATTATAAAAATAAATACATAGTACGGTTAGCGTACTAAATAAGTACGGTTTGGCTTAGAGTCCAAAATGCAAACAAAAAGTAATCATCAAGCAAATCCATGTCAAATTCAGGGCACCACCCCCTTGCCCTTTCCAATCGTTTTAAAAGCTAATTAAATTTTTTTAAGAAACTATTAGTCTCAACAAAATTTTAATAAAAAATGAAAGTACTCTAACGAGTACTCTGACAAGAAACATCGATATTTAGTTAGATAATTGTGTTCGATCCACGTATTATCATAAAATGAAATCATTCCGATAAGTGGTATTGCACCAGCACAAACTCAGGTTTAATGGGAGCATCTACTTTGAAACATTTGTTTTCTACAGAATCCCATGCATAACATCACTGGCAACGGGAGAACAACATCACATGATACAACTATAAGCCGTAGATATTTGGAATATATTATGGCACATAAAGGCGATATTCTGTAGCTAATACCATAGCTATGGAGAGAGGGAATTGAAAAAATGAAACATTAAATTTTGTTTTGTTATGAACCAATTACTCCCAAAGCTTAAGCTGATAGGTAAAAAGAAAAACCACATGAATGCTTTCTATAATACCCCTCATGCAAAGGCATTTGGGCTTGAAGTGTACACAATACCCATACTCGCCTACCTTGTGCTAAACTTAACTTTTTTTATTAGAACCAAGGAGCGTTAAGGACTGAACCATAGATCACTCGATCGTAAGCTCCTATACCACGTCATGAATTAACTACCCCAAAAGCTTAAGCTATTAAGCTAAAACACAAGGTTTTAAAATTACCTCTAAAATCTCAATATTAAAATTACTTTTCCATTACCTGTACTTGTTTCCACTACTAACTTCTAATGCAACTAATAAAGAGTATGTTTTCATAAATAATTCTAACTTATGAGCTGTCAGCACAGTGACAATTTAGTCTCCAAGTTTCTGCCACTAGTTTTGTCTCAAGTGATATATCCAATTCGCATTGAGTGCTGATAAATCGCTTATATATAACAGAAGCACAGACCATTAGACATGCGATGCCTAGGAATTCTACCTGCGAGTCCTACTTTTTTTTATCCTTCAGCTCAGCTTCCACAGTCTAAACTATAATCTGGTCTGTTTGCGACAACTGACAACACTAAAATAATCCAAAACCAACAAAACCTTTGTCTTTCTTTCTCATTTTCCCTAAAGCTCACCCTTTCGCAGGTTTTTCCGAACAAAACCAGAACAACTTTTTCAGTCAGCAAGAGTTAAGAGTGTTCAAGCAGAATATAGACATACTGTTATAGATATTATAAAAAATATTCGGTTTCCTTATTTATTCCTTATTATTGGTAATTAGCATAATCAGGGAAGATTGAATTCCATGATTCTAGAGATTGAATCCCACGATTTTAGGAATGCATTTATTGGTGTAACTGTATAAATAGCAACCTTGTACATTGAGATCATTATCACAAATGTTGAGATTACTCCTCTTTTCAAGTCATACCTTTGCATGGATGAACTTTTCCTTCACTGATAGAGAATCAGATTGACAAGGTTTGGGGAAGAAGAACATCAGTGGTTTATCAGACTTGCTCAAGCTTCACAATAATAGAAGAGAATATCAGCAATACTTGGTCAAACAACAATAGTAGTAATAATAATGGCTTTAATGAAAGGATGTAATAATGGGGATTCTTTACCCTGTAGGGACAAGATCAACCTGAATGGCACTTCTTGATTGTAATAATTCCTCCCAGACTGAATTGGCAAAAGTATTCCCAAGAGACTGAAATAAACTTATGACAGAAGGTTCCCACACTTTAACATCTAAAGTAAGAGACCTGACCTGTAAGGAGACAAAATGGAGCTAGATGATCAATCTAAAGCCTCATCACAAAAACAAAGTGCCAGCTAAAACCTAAATATCTAAACCAAGCACAATTATTGATTTTATATGCCATCAGAGAAGATTTTTGTCCTAAAATTACAAGTATACAAGAAACATGACCAGTCAAGGAAAGCCAATATTCCTACTTATTCAATCAAGAGTTCCCTACATTTATACAGTTCAAATGTTCAGTTTTCACAAGAGATGCTTATCTTCTCCAATATATACGAGTCACTGACCTTATGCAATGCAGTAAAAAAAATTAATTATCTGCTATTATAAGGAGCACCCAAACTTCTAAAAATTGGTCTCAATTGCAATCCTCATTATAATATTAATCTCTAAGCTACTATATAAAAAAAAGCATTCACAAGGTGGGTTGTATTTTATAAACACATCTATTATGCGTAGTATATTATAAAAGTTAGATTTCAAAGGGTTTTCTTTTATGAAAGAATTTATCAGAAGAGAAGACACATAGAGAACAGGAGAATCAAAAAAGAACAAGATACAAGTAAAATATATTATTTTACTGAGAAAAAAAATACTGAAAACTCTCCCTTTCTGTATATCCAACAAGGAATTCTGTTTGCTGATATTGGATTGCTGGGAATTGTCACCTAGGCCAACAAAGGCTCTTCAACCATAGTTATTTCATAATATAAACCGACTGTTCTAAAGTACACAATTTACATGACTTGCTTTTTCTTTAACTACACCATGCTCATTGTCTACCATCCTTACAATTATATTGGAAAGTAAAATAATGGTTTGCAGTTAAAACCTAAACAAGGATTGAAAGATTGCACTAGTAGGTCTACCTTCGATATGTGCACACCAAGGTTACGGTGCACACCAGAACACTCAATGCAAACAAGAACACCAAGATTTAGCGATGCCCAATCAGGTTCAGGAGCACCGCAATCAGCACATTTATCATTCCCACAAACTCTTCGCAGCACATCAATTGGCTTCTCACTTTTAGTGCAGGATCGCTGCTGTTGCAAACTTCTTGAGGGGCGCTCCAGATGTGCAGAAGCAAGAGCTCTATCTGCTGCACATTCTTCAACAGCAGAGTGATCAAAATCTGAACTTTCAAAAGAACTACTCTCGCTGGTAGACCTATGATGACCACTTCCCATTGGGCTAGCAGGCAACATCTGATAACAATTTTAACATTGATCAAATTAACTTATATTTTATCTGTACACGATCAACAAAAGTTCTTCGAAGTTACCCTTTCAGGAATCTGGGAACTCAGTAATGAGGCAATAACACCAGTGATTTTTTCAATCCAATCCATTTGGTCCAGCGCACTCTCTGCCTGCACTGACAAGCATAATTAAGGAATGAAACTATAAAGCCTTAATCACCATCCCTGTATGAATTAAAAGAAAAATCCAAAAATCACATCAAATAACCTGCAAAGTGTAGTTCTTTGTGGGTGAAATGATCCGGAAGCAAAACCTTAAATCTGATTGGTCAGCATCTACTTTGATTGTTGATGTAAGCAGGTTCACAGTGTGATGAGCAACAGATTTTTCATCATGTACTCCACCATGGTGATGAGAAGACAGCCATCGACTTAAAAGTCCAGAACCAAGCTCAGAACTATTCCTCTGGCCAGAATGTTGACTACTAGACCCCTATACATCATAAATAACCACAAAAATGAGGTGAAATTTGTTATAAAGAAGAAATTTTCACTTAGATTAAATCCTTCAAAAACCAATTTATTTTTTGCATTACACTTCTTACAGATGATTTGCTGCACTGCTTACGGTAGTAATATAGCATTCCCCGACTATCAAGAACAAAAAATCTCCTTTTCCAGTCACCCCTTAAGTTTGAGGAACGCTTAGAGAGATAACCTTGTCGAATCGTTTGAACCTAAAATGATTAAAAGACAAGTGTAAAAGTAAATCACTGGGAGAAAGTACTGTTAACAATTTCAATCAACAATTTCCTGGCTTAGATTCAACCTTTCCCTTTGCAGCGGATTGCATAACAGCCTCTATCATCTTATGTGAACTTCTACCAATGGCTTGTATACCATCTCCATTAGGAGACCCATTAGAACCATTTGATGCCCACCTACTCTCCCGATCAATCTGTCGTTTGTACTCTTGCATTCTTTCATTCAGGGCTGCCTGCTCATAATTGGACCTTTCTCTTGATTGCTGAGCATAAGTCAAGACCTGCAAACGACTAGCCTGGAGTGAATCAATTTTATTTTTACTGACTCAACTGTTAGCAAATTAATCACCAACAATGTACCACTCAATAAATGTTTTTACAATGACATTTACTCCCTTAGACCAAAAAATGATTGTAAAGACAACTGATTCTAAACCTGGTTGATATATGGCTCCATTTGGTGCAACAACTCGTACCCCTACAAGTGAAAAATTGAAGTTGAGCATGCTGAAACAGAATGTAGAAAAAGAACAATTTAACCAACATGTCTACCTGTTTGAAGTAACGAAGATGAGCATCCATGGTCCCACTGACTGCTTCCAAAAATTCAAATCTCTTCTTTGCTTCAACAGTTGACAAGGCAGTAACCTGGACAAAAAGACTTACAATTTATTTGTGAAAACATGTCATGGCAACAGTAATCATTTAAGTACTTCTGATCGGATAAATTTACTAACCAGATTAAACCGAGCTTGCTCAAATGTAGATCTCGCACTATGAAGCTCCTGAAACATCTCCAAACGTTTAAAGGTTAAAAGAATCACATATACCAGAATGAATCTAAGCTGATCCTACATGTAAGACGCACAAAGGCCTACCTCTTCTAGTGCAGTAGCTACATCAGTTTTTGTGCCTTTTCTTAGTGACAGAAATCTCTCCCGAGTCTGAAAGAATAGAAAATTTGGCAATCGTTTAAACATGAACCTTGATTTTGCAGCTTGTAGTGCTGCTTGCTCCAATACATGTTGCCAGGAAGTTTTCACTTATACTTTTTAAGAACAGATCTGAGCCTTTGGTCCATCTTAATAGTCAATTCAATTTGTTAAATTTATTATATCTCCACTGATTTCTTTCTACTTGAATGAATCATTATCATAGGCAGTCCACTTAGCATCCATATTTTTCAACTGAGGAGGAATATACCACATGGGAAAATAAGAAAAAACTTGTAACTGAGAATGCACCTGGTCATAAATAAGGCTAGCCTTGTCAAAGCGTTTCCGTGCTTCCTGCATTAAGAGAGGATCCCTTAGAGCAGAATCTAAATGCATAAATTGCTCTCAGAAAATAAACATCAACTATCCTCGCTATTAGGTGATATTTGGAATCGATATTAACAAAAAAAAAAACATATATATAAGTTATAAAGTTTAAAATGCTTCCCATACTCACAATCACAAAATCTTAACATGGAAAATTAAACATAAATATTTAGCTCATCTAAAATGGAAAATATTAAAGGTTGAGTGGGAAGATAAATTTAGCTCCTACATACGATCCTGCAGTTTGGTTGAAAGAACCAAATATTTGACAAACTACTCTTTTCACAAGGGCATCAAAAGAATTCCTTCTCAAACCATCAATCCATGCATGTATGATATGGACTCGCTCATTTTGAGTGATTAATGATTTTTTTGGGCAGCTCCCTGGTATGGCTTTAGGGGAGATAAGACAATTAATTCTTGCAATCTAACATTCCTAAGCATCCACGTAACTAAATAAAGAAACGAAAACCAATTACGTGCCTATTACTTCAAAGGTCTACACACTCTTATAGAAAAGCCTATCAGTTCTCACATCTGTTCCGTACATGTCTAACTTACAGGATAAACAGAAATTTTTACAATATTTACTCTTTATTAAAAAAAAAAAAAAAAGTACCTTGACTTCTTGCAAATCAATATTGACAAACTGAAGCAATCTGTCATTTAGCATATGCTCAACCTGACAGGAAGATAGCAATCTTGTTAGCAGTATAGCAGACACTGGGTCACCAAAAATTGATAAGGACAAATATCCAGGATGCAACTACCAAATAGCTGACTGTTAAAGGTCATAATGAGAATCGACTTCCAAGTTGTATGTATTATTGATAAGTTTTTTTCTTTCCTTTTTCTCTTTCTCTTTGGAAAGGAATAGATTGATTACGATAAAAAAATGTAACACAATGATTGAAGTGCAAGATCCTCCTTTTTACATTTTCTATCTTTTAAAATGCATCATTAGGAATCTGTAACAACTAGGGAAGTACTGAAAAGCACTTATCATAATGACAAGTTACAACACAATAGATTACCTGTGATCTAAGAACTTCCTTGTATGTCCCAATTTCTCTTAGGGCTATGGTGAATTTGGTCATAACGGGGCCTGGAATGAAGGAGAAACTCAATCAGAAAGTATTTCATCGTCAATAGACTTTTAGAGTTGAAGATAAAATACAGACTTAAAAATCAAATTATGAAGTCAGCTAATCCCCAGCAGGCAGAAGCCACTAAACTAAAGAAAAAGACTGAACAAATTATTTCACTAAGAACTGAAATAATGAAATGCTGACATGGTCGAGCATTAAAAGTCATATTTGTTAAGATTGGCAGCTCATCTGGGGTGCAAAAAATGGAAACATATTCAACCAGGAGGAACACAGAACCTTTCGTCAACCATCATAAGATTGATGTAAAAAGGGGCATACCTCCAAAAGCCACGCTGATTGGGTCATTATGTCCACCACCAAAAGTTTCTAGGGCACTGGCAAATGCAATGTCTCCATCATAGGCCTCCCCGAGTCCTTCTCTGGAAAGTACAAAAGTGAAAGCAATTGAAGACTATAGAGAAAAAACATACCTACGAGATACTCCTAACAACTTAAGGAAAAAAAAAAACACTAAATTTTTCCTTTGGATAAATTGACAGATATTGTAGGACAATTACTATGAGGAAAATCCTCCATAGAGGTTACACTAGTGTAACACAAACTATTAACTAGAATTAAGAGCTTCTTCTTTACATAATGACAAAAATATTAATTTTTTATTAAAGGATTGTATCATATTTACTCCGTCATAATGAAGATAAATGTTCTTGAAGATAAAAAAATACAGGATGTTGTTGAAAGGATAGGTTGAATGTCAATAGGCTCTAGCTTGGAAATAAAAATGCCGCTTACTTTTTACACTGCCCAATAGCCACTTTCATGTAGAAGTTCTTGTAGTTGATATTAAAGGTTTGGCACAATAAGACAGTTAAAATATTATGGTGTCATGCAGCTTATGCTGCTGTTTGATTGAAAGGGGATTCTCCTACAAACAAAAATACTTCTGTCCTTAAACATGCTGTCACATATAATTGTTTTCATGCTACTAGGTAGTATAATATCTTCATTGATTTTGCTGTGATTTATTCGGAGCCTTTGTTAAGTACATCCCACCCTCTTCTTTTATCCCCTCTGCATTCTCGTTATCAAAGCTAAAATTTCTATCCAAAAGAAAATATTTGATCCTGATTTTATCTACTCATGAAGAAAACAAACCATAAAAACCGACCAAGAAATTAATACACAAAAGGGCTAAACTAATATGGAACTAAAAGAAATTAAAAGAAAAAGGCATAAAAAAATAAATAAACTGTAATTTGTACGGCAGAGATGCTTCCACAGACATAAGAGATATTAAGTGAGCAATTGAGTAAGTTCTAAGGTTCACGGTTACTTATCAATAAAAAGGAATACATACGTGTATTTTCTACATCCTTTGTAAAACTTTAAACTTCTCTCTCTTAAAGATTCAGCACTTTCCTCCATGCATTGTATCTGTTCATCAAAGAATTCAATGAGAAGCAATCTTAGGAACATCAAGTCAGTTAAGAGAGAACCTATCAGTCTGTACTACATGAAACTTATAAAACAAAGGGAAAAAAATGAAAAGACCCGCATATTTGTCGGATGTGATACAACACAACAACAAATTATCACACATACTATGCCTAAATAGGGGATAAATAGCTCCAACCCCCATAAACAATAACATCAGATAATAAAGACTAAATTTTAAATTTTACAAAGCTTTCCAATTATCATATGGTTCAACCAACAAGAAATACACTGTATTTCAGAATATTCAAAAGATGCTAGAATGGTTTATAGAGCAGAAAATATTATTACAAGATTTACAACCAATAGAAGAGAAGAACAGATTGTTTATCAAAATAATATCCCTATAATTTAACATATAACTTGGATTTAACGCTTAAGTTGGTGAAGTAACCAAAAAGACCAATGCCTAAACACTATAAAAGTATTAACATGAGGATCAGGTCGGTTTGCAGGTAGCAAGGGAGTGACGTTTTTCACGGAGTAAAATCATATGAATTTGCATGTGCCTGCCATATCAGTGGGGAAGCTCTCTTGGAGTGACATTTTCCCCCTTTAGGGACCAATTAGTGATGGAGTAACAAAGGGGGAAAAGCACGAGGATTCTCTTGATACAGCTGTTGCTTGACACTAATGCCTCTTTCACTCTCACAGCTCACCCAAACTCTACCAAATCCCACCCTTGATGCCAGCTCAAGTGCGCCAACTGCAAAATATCCTTCCATCTCTGACTAACCTCAGAGGGCAACGAACCATAAATTAAAGATTCACTTCCAGATTGGGGAACTTCCCTCAATACGCGTGGCAGTAGTACATACCGTAAATCTATGAACGCAAACAGCAGGCAAGAAAACAGAGAATCCCACGAAGGGAACCACTATGAGGAATTTCTCAGAATCGAAAAGGAACCCCTAGGATTCCAAGCACAGACAAAGCTCTACACTACCATTCAAACTTCAGAATATTCACATTCACAAAATCAAGCTTTCATTCCCTAACACGTCACTCGATAAACCCTTAAAACCATCCGATCAAGCTCGGGAACAAACAAAACCCACCATACATTACACACAACACCAAAACTAGCTGGCAACAAATCAAATGATAAAAAAAAAAAGAAGGTTCTAGAAAAAAAGAGAGAGGGAATGACCTGCTTGCGGAACATAGGAGAGTCATCGAGCTTGGCGAATTGCATTTTGATTGGAGCAAAGGATTCACGTTTGTTGGTGGCTGAATAGACCTAAGAGTAAGTATGGTTTAGCATTATCGCGCGACGAAGGGTCGATCTCGGAATCGAAGAGTCGAAGACGAAGAGGAGCATTTGTGGAGTGGAGTTGGATTTGGTGGCTGAGTGAAAACCCTAGCTCAGAGACAACCTTGGAGTTCGAGGAAGCATATGATTTGATTTTGATGTGTGTTGGGTATTATGAGTTGTGCAGTGTTGTTGTTGTTGTGTGTGTTGGTGTCACTGCCCCATCTTCTTTCTCTTCTGAGCAAACAAGGGAAATGAAATGAAAGGAAGAGAAAGTAAAAGGTATATTGGGAATTGTTTAACAAAAATTTCACTAATCCAACCAAAATTCTGGAATCCCATGTGTGTAACAGACACTCACTTGGACTAAAGTCACACCCATTGAGTTTCTTTTCATGCACCTTTCCCTTTCTTGCCCCCTTCTTTTTCTTTTTTATCTTTCCCTTTTCTTAATCATATTATTATAATACCCTCCTAATAATTACCATCACCTTCTTCATCTCACACACCCTTTTCATATTTCATTTTTCTTCAACTATTTAACACATAAATTTGTAAAGATAATATCATAGTAAACAAATGAGTGTCTATGTGAAATTGTTTCTTTTATTTATCAGTTTCATTAGTGTGGTAATTTCTACTAATTACTTAAATTAATATTTGCTTTTAAGTTATCATCATCTTAAGATATTCTAAATTTAAATTTAGAGTAAGTTTCTCAAATCGCTTTTAAATAACAAGCTTGTTCTCATAACTTCAAGTAAAATTAAGTCTAATAGAGATATTTAAATTGATTATATTTAGTAAATACAAACATTTTTCACCTATATTCTTGTAATCTAGCTATTGGAATTATATATGCTTTTTTCTTGCTATACAATAATGAAGTGAAATGGTTGAACATGTTTTACTAGGAGTTAAAAGTGATTATTGAAAGATGTAAAGAAAAAAACAAGGTTGTACGCTGTCGTACAAGAAGAGAAGAGAAGGGTGTTATTATTGTAATATAAGTCTCTTCTTCCATCGCTCACTCACACACCTTACCAAAACCAGCAGCAACAAACAAGGCCTTGTTTGTGGGGTGTTGTGCACGCGCTGCAGCGGAGCGTGGCCTGAGCAATTGTTTGTTTGTGTGAACTGTGAAGAGGGAATGGTTTGTGGGCCAAAACCTAGTTTCCCTCCATTTCATGGGCCGTAAGTGGGCCCCACTCTCTCTGCTCCCAATACATCCTCCTCGCATGCTCATCAATAATAATCTATCTTCTGTTCCTTTTTTTTTTTTTTTTTTTTTTTTTTTTTTTTTTTTTTTTTTTTTTTTTTTTTTTTTTTTTTTTTTTTTTTTTTTTTTTTAAATTTT
>Ga0099824_1003735_pt1 | contig 22151 bp, 12 predicted proteins | sample SiratrowhiteBW_FD_76837 | JGI IMG/M metagenome (GOLD analysis project Ga0099824, IMG submission 76837) | Root nodule microbial communities of legume samples collected from California, USA - Siratro white BW | ecosystem: Host-associated > Plants > Roots > Nodule | place: USA: California... | reverse complement strand
TATATATATATATATATATATATATATATATATATATATATATATATATATATATTTACATATATCAGTTTCTCTTCACTCTAACCCTTGTCATGCTCCCCATTTTTGGAGTGTACCTTGAACATGCTCCTTTAATTTAATACTCATAAAACTCATATGTTGGAGAAAGAAGAATCTCCTATCTCCATTACTGTCATCTCACAGATCTCTATCATTCATTTCTCTTTTCAGAAAAACCAAAATGAACTACGTGCCACTCTTCTTAAGACTACCAAAATATAAAGGTGCATTGTGGTGGTGAAAGAGAAAAAATAAAATAAAAAGGAGCCAAACAAAGAGAAGCACTTTGCAACCAAATCAAAATAGAAGAATGAGAAGCAGAATCTTAGTTAAAGTAGTCAAACTTTTATATCCAAGTAGCACAATACTGAAACCTCAATGGAATAGCAAAAGGAGATAAAAAAAAAAACATTTTGTATAGTTTTCACAATGCATTTTTTTAAGGCTCTATATGTGATCCACAGTGGTATATATTCTGAAGACTAGTTTCTTATGATTTTCCTCATTCTCTCTCTTAACATTTGTTCAATAGAGACCCTTTCATAATAAAAAGTAACAACAGCAGATTCCCAATCATCCTCTCCACTCTATAGGAAACAGCCATAATTGCACCCAACAGTAACTTTCACCATAAAAAGTTAGAACCCTCTAAGCTACCCACTTCCTTGATTGCTTCATCTCTTTTCAACTTAATCTTCCAATTATATAAACCTATCAATCTCCATCAACTTCCCTTCAACCACACTTCCTTTTTCTATTTCCAACCTTTCATCATGAGTACTTCTTCCTGCACAAACTCTTCTGTCAATGGCTTCTACAACTTCCTCACTCAAGGACTCAATCACCTTCACCAATCCTTCCTCTCCCATGACTTCATGTCAATCCAATTCCTCTCAGAGGTCCTCTCATCCCTCCAATCCTTCCACTCCAAGTTGACCATTTTCATCCAAAGACTCTGCTTGCCAGTTGGAGGCAAATGGCTGGACGAATACATGGATGAAAGCTCAAGGCTTTGGGATATCTGTCATGTACTCAAATCAGCAATTTATGGCATAGAGAACTATTCCTCAAATGGCTCCAATATAACCTCCTTGCTGGATGGCTACCATCACTTCACCCCAGAGCTTTCACATCAGGTTGGTATACACACACACACCTCAAATTCTGTTCCAAACTTTTAGTCAAAAGCTTAGTGTTTCACACAACTAAATCAAGCTTTTTTTTTACTATGAGTTTCTCCAAGTTCAGTGGAAAAAAATCAAGTTCATTAAACTAATCAGTCTAATGGGGTGTTCGGTTGCACGTTAAAGATGTAAACTTTCACGTTTTTATTAGGCTGGGTTGATGTGATTCTTTGCTTTCTAATGGGAACTAAGTTCTTCTAACACACATATATATATTGCAGGTTGTTAGGGCCATAAATATTTGTCAAAGGGAGAGTTTAGGATTGGTAGAGGAAAATAAGAGCATGATGGAAACAAGAATTCAGGCATTGTCTCAATGCTTGAATCAGAACATGTGTATGGAATCAAAGCTAAACGAGTTCAATGGCTTCCGAGGAGTGCTTTGTGCAATGAGGAGTGTTAGCTCGTTGCTTCTTATGATTTTGCTATGTGGAGTTGCATATTGTTGGTCTTCCTCGTGCTTTGAGCCACAAGGGTATGAGGGGCACATGGTTTTTGGATCAGGCTTTGTGGTTTCTATGGCAAGATTGCAGCAGAAAGTTGCACAGGAGATTGACCACAATAATGGGCAGCCGGGGATTCTGCTTCTTGAATTTCAGCAAGCAAAGATTGCCATGGAGGAATTGAAAATTGAATTGGAGAGAATGGTGGGCTATGATGAACAGTGTGAGATCCTATCAAAAGTTGACAACTTGAAACGTTGCTTTGGGTTGTTGAGATGTGGGGTTGAGACTATAACAGGGCAACTTGATGATTTCTTTGATGAAATTGTGGAAGGAAGGAAGAAGCTTTTGGATATGTGTAGTCATAAGTAGATGTAAATAGTTTTGTTTAATGAAGCATAGCAAAAGGTGGAAAAATAGTTAGAGAGCAAAATGAAGGGAAAATAAAAAGGAAAAATTATGATGAAAAAATGAAGCAATGTCATAATTTTTTTTTTTTCTGATATTCCTTTTTCTCTATTTACTGAATTGATGGCTTTGGTGAAGAAGCTTTTCCAATGGAAACAAAAGAAGAGTTAAAAAAATGCAAAAGATGGGAATGTGATACTTGCTTTGAAGTGAAGCAACATTACTCTTGTCATACATGAGAAACCAGAATTTTAAGATGCCAATGCCTTCAAGTAAGAGAAACGTCTTTCTATACAGAGGTGTAGTATTCTTTTCATGAATACATGGAAGAAATTTAAGAAAAAAAATCAGAAGGGATATATAGTTTTTGAATAAAAATTGATGCTTTTTCTTTATCAATGGAGTCAAGTAAAATTCTTTTGTCTATGATAACTAGGAATCCATCTGCTTGTACTATCTTTGTGTGAGAGAATTCCCACTAAATATTCCAATACTGAATAAACTTTGTATATCATGTAATATTTTCAATGTAATGCACAGTTTCATCTGCAACCTTATAGTAGATACAAAACAAATGTGTCACACTAGACATAAAATACAAGAGATCTTTATTATTAAAACTAATAACTCTTTAGTAAATTTAATATCATATTCAATCTAAGACTTTATAATATTAAATGAGTTAATGTTACTGTTCTAATCAGTGTGACACTTTTTATTTACAATTGCATCAAGATTTTATCAATAAAAATCAATTAAATGTAAGAAACTTTTGAACCATTATATCATGGTGTGTTGGAACTTGAATTCCATGTGGGTTAGTTTTCACATTTGCTTCCACTTTTTAATTATCCAAAAATTCTTTTTTTATTTTTCTTAGTTGTATATATTTTTCTATACTAAAACAAAGTGTATTAACTGTTTAGCGTTTAGAGAGAAATATGGTAAGCTTTGAGATAATATTTTCTTTAACTCTTGTATCAACATGGTACAACTCAGATCACATTAATGTGCTCAAATCATTAACTCTTCTGTAAAATCAATACATGCTGTTCCCAAGGTTAAAGAAAATTGTTTCTGAGATTACATTTGAAAGTTGATGAAATGCATGGTTCAATTTTGTTTTGGCTTCAAAAGAAAAGAAACAAATTATGCAGAGAGAAACCAATCCAGTGTTAAAAGTTAACGGTATATCTGACATGGTTAAGACTAAGAGAGAAAAAGTTTGTCCAAGAATGAGACCCCTATAAAGCCTAAAAACATAAAAATATAGTATATGAAATCTATCTTTCAAAAAAGCTCTCTTTTCCCAAGGGTGGTTGATAACTCAACAACAAGAACAGATCTTCCTCAGTTAAAGTTAAATTGATTGTCTGGGAAAAGAAGAAAGTAGATATGATAATGATTTATAACATAGAAAATAGGATTGTGCTGCCTCCTAGCTGGACAAAGGGAGAACCTTAAAGAATAAATTTATATTTTAATGAAATAATAGCAAGGTTTCTTTTTCACTTCTTTGAAAAACTCTTTTCACCCTCCTTTTGGATATGTAATTTTCTATCTATCAAATAATTTCCTTGCTTTAGTGTGAGGACAGTCTACTACTAATTTAATAATGTGACCAAAAAGAAATATAATTTTCATATGCCTTTATCATGTTCTGGAAAAAGGGAATTTGTTCTCTAGATTTATCTTTTCAAAGTGTAGGATTTTCCAAATTGTACGTAGGTTTACTTTGAGGGAAAAGAATCCAAATATATGAACTTTTAATATTACTTCCTTCTACATGATAAATTATAAAGTTATTAAAATTTGTTTTGTTTTCCTGTATTAATTCATAGTTGATTTTAATACATTACATAAATGTGATTTATACTACCAACTAATAAAAAATTATTTTAAATATTTTTAAAATAATTGTTATAAAGTCGATAATTTTATTCTACATGAAAATTAATAGTTAAATGTCAGACTGAAAATTTTGTATATTTTCAGATCATTTTTCATTATCAATGTATGATTAGTTGACTTTGTAAGAAAATTGACAGATAGCACATATATAAATAAAACCTTTTAATTAAATTGTGTTATAATTATCTCATCTTTCTAAAAGAAGACATCATTTTCTCCTAATCAAACTTTAACAAATAACGCTGGAAAATCCAAACATAAAAGTAAATTAACTTGTCTTAAATAAAAAAAAACAAATATGGTTTAGTTTTACCCTTAAGGATTAGGATATTAATTAATTACTTAATTAGGTTTCATTTGAGTGTCTCGAATAGTAGTATCAGTAGTATTAGTATACAACGTCTTGCTATTTCCATCAAAGTCAAAATGTTACCATACTTTATACAAACCACTCTCTCTCTTTCTCTGTATGTTTGAAACTTTATTTATATTTATTATTATCATTTGAATTTAAGTGGCTGTTTAAGAAAAGATGGTTGTGAAAAGATTTTTTTTCCTATATATAACCTCAGCATTTAGCAGGAGAGATACTGTAAAGAATTTTCTCCTAATTATTACTTGCATGAAGCAACAAAAAGAACAAGTGAACGTAATAATTTTTCCTAACTATTAGGTTCATAAATTGGAATATAGAGACCCAATAGTAACAAGTGAAGGTCTAATTAGTAAAATGATTGATTATAATTTTTAACAAAATATAGAAAGGAGGAAAAGAAAATTGGGTTAAAGATAAGATAAAATAAAAACAAATCTGAAGCATGGAAGAATGGATATTACATATTCTCTTATTATGATGTGCTATGAGAAAGAGATGCAAGCATAATCCCCTTAATGTGGATTCTAAGATTCATCTGTGAACAATACGCTTGTCTTTATCAACAAGGGTCACTATCAAAGCCACGTTGATTGAAAAATTGCAAAAAGTGTGCTTCATTTGTGCTGTAAAATTAGGAGGATTGGTGAGTGAAAATTCATTGTATGTGCCAAAGGAAGTTGACGTTTCAGATGTCCTAACAAAGTGTACCACCACCTCCTTCTGTTTTTTTCTGTTTCCTTTTTCTTATTCTTCCATAAAAAAACTGTGTTTAAATTTCATTGATGATATATGGTTAGAATATGCATGAATTTCTGAGAATAATTCAGGGTAACAGCAATGTTCCAAATCAATTGCATGGTCTAGTTGATTTTGATTTTAGGGAAATGCTATGTCTAATATAAAATACTTCTCCCAACGAAATCAAAAACAGAGAAAATGTCAAATTATTGTAGATTTAGCAACCTGACCCTAAATCCCTGCAGAAAGATAGAGACAGCTGATGCAATGAGCACAAACATCATAGTTCACTTCCAATCTGTGCTATGAAGACTGAACATAGCATACTATTTAGAGGGGAGAAAGCAAACACCTCATACTTATAAACAAAAACCTTGTACCATGTCAATAAAAATGTACAATTCAACTGTCATATAACTAAATTTTGTACATAGATACAACCAAAGAATTGGCCTTAACTTTGGCAAAAAGTGAACCAAAACAATCTAATTTATCAGTATCCACAAAAATGAATGGTTTGTTCTTCCTTGAATCACTTCTCATGCATGATTATTTTCATCAACCTCAGTATTATATCTTCCTCTATTCCCATGCCAAACCCTCCTATAGATTTGTACTCGAAGCAACAGGTGTGGTTTTGGCTTCCTTGACAATGTTCATGACCTCTTTTATACTTTGAAAACAAAATTTTGTATTTTCTTCGTTAACTCCTTCTGTTAACTCCTCCGGCAAGTTCCTTAAAAACCATGGATGTGACTTGATTTCCTTCATGGTGATTCTCTGGAACATAATTATAAACCAGAGTTATAACATACGCCTAGTATTATAGTATATCATGCCATAGTGTTCTTTTGTTTACAATGTTCATTCCAAAAAATAATTAAATGACTATGTTCATATACATACCTTTGCTGGATTTGCCACAAAAATACTAGATATCAGATTTTTACTGTCTTGGGATAGAACATTGTCGGGGATCTCGTATTGAACAGCACAAACTCGCTGCATAAAAGGTGTACATAGAAAATCATAAAGACTCTACACATAAGACATGGTGAATCTATCAAAAAAGATTACTGTAAAATAAAAGCAAAGATATAGTACATCAATGTAAAGATATTAAAAATTTTACACTGATTTTCTCACATCACAAACTATTATATATGACTTCTGCAATAACTATTTAAAGCTATAATTACAGTGATTTCTGATAGATTGACTGTGTAAAAAGCTATTACAATTATACATGGAAATTAAACTGAAAAAATAAACCAAATTACCTGAACGATTTTCCGGAAATTTTGACGATCATCTTTGTCCTCAAATGGCAAAGTTCCTACAAGCATTGCATAAAGTATTACTCCACAGGACCATATATCTGCCAACTGAACAAGTAGAAAACAAACACATTAGCCAAAAACTGAACAAAACTAGCATATAATACAAGAAAACTCATCAAATCATCCTTAACTCTCAGACATTTTAAGGGCTTTATACTTCATATAGTAACTGAAATAAATATGCTACTTTCTATTTCACTCTTACAAAGAAGTTTCACTCTGTGTGTTAAGTGACTCCTGAACAATTGAACCAGTCTATGACAACATGAATCTTTTATTCTTTTTCATGATCTAAGGCTAGAAGCTCTTGTTACCTTTCCATCATAATCTTTCCCAGAAAGGATCTCCGGTGCAATATAGGCTGGAGTTCCTACCTTTGAATGAGTCCTCGAATGAAATAGAGATGACTGGAAAATTAAAGATTATCAGAAGCAGAAATTAGTATCAAATAGTGCATTTAATCGGTTGTTTGTTTAAAGCATTCAATATTGTACACATGGACTTCATGATCGAACCTTAGAATAGCCAAAATCACAAATTTTAAGACGATTTGCAGGACTTCCATCCAATAAGGTATTCTCCAACTTCAGGTCTCGGTGACATATTTGCTACAAAAGGCAAAAAAATCAGTTTATGAGTTGCTACTAACACAGACTGAAAACAAACAATCCATTCTCAGAGTAATATGCAATTCATTTACCATGTCATGGCAATAACTAACTCCTGTAATCAACTGCTGGAAGAAATATCGAGCCTGAAATATTTATCAGTCACAAGAAGAATCAGAAACAAATTGGATAATATTTAATCAATATTTAAATAAACTCCTTGAATCATTAAACATGTTCACTGTACTAATAATAGTACTTGAGTAGTTGTTTAGAATTGCATATACTTTTAAAGACTAAGTTAGGCTACTCATGTAATGTTTGGAGAGGTCTCTACTTTCTTCTTATGTGACTTAAGTGAAAGCATTGAACAAAAGTGGAGATTCTCTATGGTCAAGTATATAATTTAGTTTGATCCTTTCTTTAATTCATTACAAAAAAACATGTGTTATAATATTCATTGATATGATTATATCAACTCAGTTACGTTATATTAATATGCTGTAACATAGTTGGCAGAAAATCTTGTTCTTGCTTTGTGCCTATGCAAACTAACTTATCAGGAATAAAACTTTTAAATAGATTTTAGATCAAAAGATATTTCCTTCAATTAATACCAGAATCTCTAGATTAATGCATACTGTTATTGTTGTATGTATCAGGTTAGAATTAAAGTACATGATCATCTTATGAACTCTAATTTGTTGGCCTTAATTTCAATCAAAATTGGTGACAGAAATCAAAACTTCGCTTTTTTTTTTTTTTTTTATTTTCTATCATATGAATGAAGATGTGAGTGAGGAAGAGAGAGAGAACATACTTGATCTTCTCTCATTCTTCCTCCGCTAAGAACTTTGTAAAACATCTCTCCACCTGCTGCATACTCCATAACTATTGCAAGATGTGTTGGAGTCAAAGCCACCTGCAAACCTCAAATTCCATGTTAAACACCACTTTTTATTTTTATGCATTATTAATACAAGTTTTTACACGGTTAACAAAACTAAAATCGTGATAAATATCCTTTTAAAAATACCTATTATAAGAATCAATAAAATTATTATTCATCTCATCACATAAAATCAATAAGTATAATTTTTTTCCATTAAACAACCCATTTGAGCATAATAATAATAATGTAGTATAGTATCAACAAAGAGTGGTTAAGGAGCTAATTATCACCTATTGAAGTAAATGTTATGTTTATGAAAGATACTCTAATGTATTTCCTCTACTTTTAGTAACCCATAACACAAAATTTTGATGAAAAATAAAATGGTTTAATATTGTTTATTCTTAACATTTACACAAAATTAATTAAATTTAACTGTGTTGTATAATTAAAGTAGCATAGCTTTAATTTTAAATTGGGACAACATTCGTAATCGTATTATAATATTTTCTAAAATTACTTTTTTCAAATATTTTAATTTATTATTTAAAGTAAGACATTGATGGAGAAAAATGAAAAACAATTGTTTGATATTTGTTTTATTTACGTCGATCATCATATATCAATATGGAATTATTCGTAACTTATACATTATATAACTATATCTTTGATGATTCTGGGGTTAATACAGTAATTAAAAAATGGGTTTTTATAGTATTGTTATACTTAAATAAATATGTGTCTATAATTACATGTAGTTATTTTATAGTAATAGAAGTCAAAGCAAGTACTTACAAGTTTTTACAGAGTAAAAGGGAACATACCTCTATGAACTGAACAATATTGGGATGACGAAGACATCTATGGTTCATGATTTCCCTTTCCACCAGCTCGTTAATCTGCAAAAGATATATATATTTGAAATTATGATGAAATTAAGTATATATAATTAATTTTTAATAAGTAAGTATCCTTGAATATAAATTAAATTTTAAATTGATAGTAAACAAATTTTAAAGGCATTAAAATTTAACGTTTTTTTGGAAGAATATTAAAAGTTAACTTAGAAATAGAGATATTAGAAGATACATTGGAAAAAAAAGGCTGTTAGTTTTCAAGTATAATTTCTAAAATAGCAAGTTTTTTTTTTAGTTTTCAAATGCTATTTTTAAAATAATTTTTTTGGAACAAAAATGAGTAGAAATAATTTTTTAATCAATTTTAAAATATTTTTATGTTTATTTTCAGAACAAACAAACAAAAATCATAAATTTACGGCAGTTTAGCTGAGTTTTCCTTTGCAAATTTTAAGATTTAAAAAATGTGTTTGACTTTTTATCTTTTGATGTTATTATAAAATGTAAATATTGAAAATGCATTTGGTTTCATTATTTTTATTTCAAATTATAGAATCAATAAAATGAAAATATTTTTTAACGGTAATCAGTATATATTTAATTAAAAGAAGAGTATTTGGTATTTAGAGTCCTATAAAAAACCTATATTAGGCATCATTGTTATTTTTTTTTTAATTCTTAAACTGTTTTTATTTTTAAAACAATTTTTTTATATTTTCAGTTTTAAGGTGTATTTTGAAAAAATATTTCTTAAAATACAACCAAACATCTTTTTCCGTTATTTCTTATTTTCAATGAAAATGAAAGCAGAAAATGAACAAAATCGATATTATATTATAATGATCATTTAGACATTTTATTCAACACATAAATAACTAATTAATGTGATATAATATTAGGATAAAAAAAAGGTGATTTTTAATTTTATAGAGAGAAGGAACAAGAAAATTGCAATAATCAAAATTAAAGTTATCTCATTTTACAGGCTAAAAAGATACTTAATATTTTTCAAAACTAAAAATCTACCCACATTAAAAATAAAAAAAAACTACTTTTTAAAATTTGAAAATATCCTTAAACTAAGAACACATTTTCATTTTTTTTAAAGAAAGAAAAAGCAACGTGGAAAATTCAAGAATAATGGAAGAATATCCAACCTGCAAATTCTAATTTACACAGTACTAAAGTAAATTGGATTCTTGAAAATTTTATACCAAAAAAAAAAACAAATTATTGAAGAAAAAAAAAAGTTAGCAATCCTCAGTTTCAAAGTTGATTCTATAGAATTAAATATCTGAAGTTGTAAAACAGCATCACACTATCTTAAATTCATCAAAACAACTCACTTATGATGTTCTTGATGAATCAAATCTAGCAAAACCCTAAATTATAAAAAATAAGATCATTGGTGAAATAAAATAGAAGTGAAGAAGTAAGAGTGCACCTTGTGGTCCCGTGGGATGAATTTGACAGCAACGAGGTCTCTGGTATCTTTGTGACGCATAAGTTTCACCATGGCGAATTTCCCATCCCCTAAGTTCTCTTCCACCACCTCGTACTTCTCCATTCCTTAATTTCTTCGTCTCTGTTTCTTCTTCAAACTTAGTCACACACTACCACACCTTAATGATCAGAGAAAAGAGAAGAAAATCTCACACTTTTCAATCTAAGTCAAATTTAGGATATGAATTAAGAAATATATAGCAATGTTTAAGATATAAAGTGACACCGTTTAAATATAAAAAGATATATTTGTTATCAATACGAAACTATAAAAAATAAAATAAAGATATATAAAAAGTTTAATTATTTATTAATTATTAGTAGTTATTTAAATAATATATTGATAATCAAATATTTGTTTTTGTAGTACTTTATTTGATGTGAGGGTTTTTTAATATTTGGCACTTGATCTACTACTTCTAAGATTATTAACTTTTTATTTTTTTTAACTTCGAGGAGCATTTAGGAGAAAATCTAGAGATAAAATTTATGGTTTATTCTAATTAATTATTTACTGAATGATTATATTACAATCTATATCTTCTAATACGCATACTCTTATTTTAGAAAAATCAAATCCACACAGATACTCTAGTTATTCGTATCATATCATACATAATCTCAAGTGGTCAAATTCCAATCAATAATTATAATGCAATTGGTATTATTTTGAATTTAATTTTCTTTTGATAAAAAGGTAATGTTAGTTCATTAAATATCATCTTTAAATATATATTATAATTCAACTATAGTTTAAAAACTTTTAACACTGTCAATCTGTAATAGTTAATTTTTTTTTTTTTAAAAAGGAAATGACTTTTGAGGCATTTAACGGCTACTAGTCGAGTTATACCAAGTTTTTGAATGTGATTAAAACAACGTGAATTCTACAGGAAAAATTCGTTCATTTATAAAAGCGGATATTTTGTGTACAGTTTTTATCACGTAATTTTATTTTAAGGATTTAAAATTTAATATTTATAATAATTTTAATTTTATATATTTATAAAAAGATTATTTATGTTTTAAATTTTAAAATTCAAATCACACCTTATACAAATACACTTTTATTTTCACGATTTAAGTTTTTTTTTTTGTTTACATTATACAATTATTATAAATTATAAATAAAGGTAAAATATAAGTATAATTTATATAAACGAAATGAGAAAAATTTGTATTGCTATATACTATAAATAAAAGTTATGTATAATCTATTTAAATATTAAAAAAAATTATGAAGTAAAACAATATAAATAAACATTGTCAATGCAAAAAATACATACTATTATTTACTAATTATATTATTTTAGATTTAATCTTAGGTAACTAACAAAAATAAAAATCTTATCATACATAAGAATCTATAATTAGACAACAGTATTAACAAATTTTGAAATATTTTAAGCTAAATATTAGAAAATAACTATTTATTTAGAAGTTAAAATTTTTTAATTATAAAACATATATATGTTATGCATTTCTAATTAACAAAGACAGCTAATATAAGATATTTTTATTTATGGGACGAGACGACTTTTGAGGCATTAGGTAGTTATAGAAAGATTTTGCATATAATTACAATTGAATAAAGGTAGTTGAAATTTGATGAAACACATATTAGGGGATCTTTAATGAAAGAAAATCTTAAACATAAAATTTATTATTTACAGGATCTTTATTCAAGATATCTACCATTAAAACAAAGATTTAAAAAAGAAAATAACAACCTATCAAATGAAGTTTAATACAATATCTCACTAACAAATTAGAAAAATTCATTTTCCAAGATTGATAAAATAAATATATAAAATTGAATTGTAACGATGAAATAAAATGATTTGAGTTTTACTTTTTATAAACGAAATCATTAAGTGGAATATGATAATATGATGGATCAATCCAATATTTTCTATTTTTCTCAATCAAATTATTTAAGATAACAAAATTATTTCATTTGAAAATCAATAAAATTTACTCTATTGTGCTCTCTATGTTTCTCTCCCAATTAATTTCTCTATTAACTTCAAAAGTTAAAGAAATTACTTTGAAATTTAAAATCATTTGTATTTAAATTTTCTATTTTTTAAATATTTTTTTTAAGATATATCAATTCCAATTTTACTTTTTTGGTTTAAATACATAAGATAAAAATGTGATTTCAGTGTTGCTAAAATTTAGACATTTACTTGTTTTGTTTAATTCTATATTAAAAGATCACATAAACTGAATACACAATTTATAAAGAGATAAATTTGAATATAATATTAAATTCAAATTAAATTGAACTAATCTTTCACAATTTAATTTGGATAAGTTTTTATCAACTTATTATTTATTCAATTTGGATTTTGTCGCAAGATTTTTTTTTCCCAGATTATATCATAGATTAATCACACTCGTATTATTAGATTGTGACTGAATCGACGAGTTTTTGCAAACAATAAGAATTAAACACAACTTATTCGTTACAAGCAATATATAATATATTTTACCTATTTTAATATAAATTATTCAAATATTATATAATTAAAATATTAAATATAATTTAATATTTTAAATAATTAAAATAAATAGGTAAAACATATTATATTTTATTTGGATATAATACAATATAAATTATTAAAATATAATATAAGCCTAATTCTCTTTCTTCAACCAATGCAACTGCCATCATGCAAGAGCTAAAATTTCTTTTAGCAATGTCATTTTATTTAATTTTAGTTTATGAAATAAATGTATACATTACAACATTTGCTTACATTTTGTTTAATAATAGCAAAATACGTCATTTACCTTGTCCATGATGAAATTACTACCGTAATATTCTTTTAACTTTTGTAGATATTTTTATTAAAAAATAATCATTCCTTACGACTAGGTGAAATAAATTCATTATACTTAAAAAAAGAAATTCCATAACAAGTAGACCAGAAGTATAAAAACAACTTTCTAAATTACATAATCCATAGTAGATATTACATCATTCTTAAATAATCAATTTTAAATTGATAAATTAGCTTTTAAATTGAATATTCTAAAAGTTATAACTCACATTTCCAATTAAGTAATTTGAAAATACCTTACATATTAACTTATTTGAAAAATATCAACTTAACTTCTAGATTGACTTTTTTTAAAAGTTATAAATCACTTTAGTTTAAGTGATTGAGAAGTGCCTTACATATAAACTCATATAGAATTTTTAAATTAACTTTTCAATTGACTATTTTGAAAGGCATAACTCACTTTTCAAATTAAGTAATTTAGAAGTAACTTAGGTATTGACCTATGTGGATTTTTTTTAACTTAATTTATAGATTACACTATCCAATGCTTTTTCTAGATAATACAATCCCAAATTTCTAATAATACTTTTCAAAATATATCTTTCATCTTCTAAAATAATTTACCCATAACACATAATCTAAAATTATATTTTAGATTGTTTTATCTAGACGAGTTTGAATAGCGCAATTTAAAACCGTACTAAAATCAGTCTTGAAAAACTAGAGCCTTAAATTTATAGTATTATAATTATGAATATTATTTTTCAAAATATAATTTTAATTTTCAAAAGTATTTAATCTATACAACTAATTATCTAAAAATTATATTTCGAATTGTTTTACCGAGACGAAATTGAAAAGGACAATTTAGAACAATTTTAAAAAGAGTGTTGAAAAGAACATTTTTCCCGCTTCCAAACAACTTCAATACTTACAATACAATACATTCGACTTCACCGACACTTTTGCAATTATTATTTTATTATTATATAATATTTTATTAAATAAAATCAGTATATAATTTATGAATAATGTGAAAGTATTATTTTTCTTACAAATCTAAAAGACAAAAGGGTAAAGTAACGTGATTTTATGTAAAAGATTGGGGTGCAAGATGAAATTACGTGGGTGCAGGAAGCACAGCCCACCGGTTTTAAACAAAAACCATAATCAAACATATTTCACATTTCGTCGTTCATTTCATTCAATTCAACGTGGTTTTGTAACATAATTGTAACCTTATTTTCTGGTTTCTGGACAACGTAAATTACAATTATAGTCCGTGTTTGGCTTTCTGCTCTGCTCTGTTCTCTTTTTCCATTTTCTTCTCTCTTCTCTTCTGTCCCCGCCATGTTCTTCCAATTCCGATGCCTCCTCTTCCCGCTCCTCATATCTCTCTTCTTGTCTTCGGCCTTCGCTTCGGAGTCAGATCACAAGGTAATCAATTTTTCAAACCCTCCTTTTTCCTTCTTTCCGATTCGATCTACTCTCTCTATTCTGCATTGGGATTTGGATCTGCCCACCGTATCGCTTTTTAGCTCTTAGTACTACTCAATTTTATTCTTTTAGCTTCGGATTTTATAAGATTGCAATGGTTGGGTTTTCCGAGTGTTAGATCTCAACTGGGTTTTTGCTTGTGCTCACCTTGGTGTCTCTGCAATGTGGGTGTTTGCTGTTCGATATTTGGCCTTTTCTTTGCACAACAAGATTCAATTTTACTTCTTATTTCCCTTTCAGCTCTGTTGTTAGTTCATGATCTTGGATAATTTTTTTTAAAGGTTGAGTTTTTTAATGCTGAGCTAGTTTTAGGGTTGGGATTGAGCTTGGGATTTGAGATTGAAACACCAAACTGTATTGTGTGTTTTGAGGTGGGAAAGAGCTTACATGGTGATTACTGGTTAGGCTTTGGAAGTAGTTGTTGTGTGCATCAATTGTCTTTGAAGACATAGAACGATCCACCGGTGGATTTGTGAAATGAGGGTGGACTGAAATTGGACACAACAGAAAATAAAATTTATTGATGCTTAGAGGTTTTAGCTTACACTCGTGGCGTCAACATGGAAGCTAGATTGGTTTTTTATTGCATTATTTGCTTTCTGTCTGCAGTTTTTAGTATTGTGAAGATTTATGTGGAGCACTGTAACTCTATTTGTGTACCTTGTTTTTAGGTTGAAAGTTTCTAGAACAGCTAGTTTAAGTTGTTAGTCATATCTGCTGTCTGTCGGGAATCTTCTCAGAATTGGAAAAAGATTCCATGGAATAAAATTGGCTTTTAAATAATTAACTACCTTGTAGGATTCTCTGGGCGTCTGGAGATTGTCAATCAAATTCTACCGTAACATAAGAAGTTTCTAATGGTGAACTAGTATTTTGAGATTGAATTAGTGTGGTCACTCATTACATTTTTGCTAGAATGTTTAAAATTTTGAGCTTTTGCCAAGTTGTGGTGTCTTAGTATTTGTACCAGAAGACTACCATAGATTATATTGCCGATTATCATAGATTGAACTAAACTCAAATAATAAATCATGTCAATAACTTAGTATATATTTTTTTTCTTTTTCTTTGCATAATAGTCAGTTTTATAATTCAGTTCATGTAGTATCTTTGCTTCCTCTGTAGACATGGTTCTCTACTTGTCATTATCTATAATCAGTTGTAACTTTTATTGAGTTTGTATACTATATATGTTATCCCAGGCTTTTTTTTTCCCACTGAGTTAGCGAAACAGATTAAATATGTAATTTTCATTTGTAGTATCAACTAGTGAACAGCTTCTGTTTTTAAAAGAATGTATTTTATTTTATTGCAGTATCAACGTGATGAACCAGTTACCCTTTGGGTGAACAAATTGGGTCCTTATAACAATCCACAAGAAACTTACAACTATTACAGCCTCCCATTTTGTCATCCATTGAGTAATGCTAGTGCTGCACACAAATGGGGTGGTCTTGGTGAGGTCCTGGGTGGCAATGAACTCATTGATAGCCAAATTGACATAAAGTTCCAAAGTATGAAGGCTTTTGTCGTACTATGTATTGCATAGAAGAGCTGTCAGTTGGCAAACTGACTTTAATGGATTCTCTTGTTTTCAGGAAATGTGGATAAAACTGTTTTTTGCCGGATAGAGCTTGATGAAGCAAAGGTGAAACAGTTCAAGGATGCAATAGAGAATATTTACTGGTTTGAATTCTTCATGGGTATGTTTTGCTTTGTTTCTTTCACTTATAGAATGATTGCACATTCAAGAAATGTTGGAAGCTTGCATAATTTTTTGTTTGGCCATTACAGTGACATGAAGGATAAAATAAACATGTGAAAATGTATAGCGGAAGTAGCTAGAGAACACCTAAAAACTAAGAATGATCAATATAAACGACCCTTACTTCATTTTAACTCCCCACCCACAAACGGTGTGATGTTTTTCATATAACATAAATATCTCAAACCAAGTTAGTTACTTCATATGAGTAGACTTCTTCAACTTGCACAATTTTGCATAATACCCCTGTCCAAACCAGGTAGAATGTTCACACTTCATAAGTCTATAGGTATAATTGGGCGTATCTAGTGAGATCTCTAGCACACTCACTTATGTTGAAGACTGAACATCCCAAGCGTGGGACTATATATTTGTGAATGATTAGATAATGGCTCAATAACGGGTGACATTATAGGCCCAACAGGCCTTCTAGGATAGATTTCGATACCGTCTTAGAAAGTTAGTTTCACACTTAACCCTACAAAACCAACTTATAAGGTGAGATTTGCACCCACTTCTATACATAATTTGGTAATATCTCTAGTCGATGTGAGATCTCAATCCCCATCCCATGATCAAGTCTGGACTTCTCGAGCGTGAGAATAAATATTTATGGATGATCCAATAGTGTCATGATAGCAAGTGGTACATCAGGCCCAACAAACTTCACTAAAAAATATGCTCTGATACCATCTTAGAAACTTAGACCTACAAAAAATGGTTTGTAAGGCGTGGTTCACACCCAATTATATACTATAATTTGACCATATTTTTAGTTAATATGAAATCTATAGCATACCTCCTCATGTCTAGGAGTGAACATCTCTAGTGTGAGATTACATATTAGGGTGACATAATAAGCCCAACAAACCTTGTTAGGATTGTTTTCATACAATTTTAGAAAGTCAGTTTTAGACATAAGTCAACCTTACAAAATTGACTTGTAAGGTGAGGTTTGCAAGCATTTATATACGATGTTTTTGTAATATCTCTAATTGATATGAGATCTCTAATAGAATAATGATTTTCAGCATTTGGCAGAGTGCAAAGATAAGCTGTTATTAGTTTTTTGAATTTGAGGCACTGTTGTTTTCACTATTATTTTCAATAACTAAAATACAATTAGTTCTTTAATCTAGATAGGTTGATAGATAATCCGCTCGTTCAAAAAACTGTGTAGAATCTTAAGTTGTGCTTCCCCGGAAGACGAAGTTGCAAAAGAAAAAAGTTTACTCAAGGTGACATCAATAGCAACAAAAGATTTTTGGCAAGTTGGATCAGAGAACTTGTATAGTTTTTGAATGGGGCGTTAGAATATATGGAAATGTCCAAAATATCTTGTTCTCATTCTATATAAAAAATCATTAGAAATACTATATTATACATTATGACATATTATTGTGTTTTAAATATGCATCTAAATATAATAATAATTGCACATATATTATATAAATTATATACTAACAAAAGGGTTGTATTATCATTTACATAAATGTTTTATATCATTTCCTAATTCACCTTATAGTATTGGGTAGCATCTATATTCTCTAATAGATTTTTCTGGACCACATCAAACCTCAAATAGTATAAAAGCTTATTTTGTCTTATCCTATCATATTCTTGTATTTTATCCTGACTACCAAACTAGTTTTCTGCAAGCATTTTAGAATACTTTGAGTGTTAATTTCCATATTATACTCACCACTACAACTGAAAGTATCAAAATTAAGGATTCTGTGAAGTAATTTCTTTAGTAATTTTCAATATCTTAATAATTATCGACATTGTTCTGTCTTGATTGTCATAATGTTGTTAGGATCTGTTCTGAAGGCTTCTCCTTTTTGTATGTTTAATTTACTAATTCTTGAATTCTCTCCCGTTTTTAAACTGAATAACTTACTAACATCTGTTGTTTCTTATTTCTTCTGGTCTGTCCGGTGACCCACAAAAACACAAGTTCAGATGATCTACCTTTGTGGGGTATGTCCAGAACTGCATCTTCTCCTTTTTCTTTACTTGATAGGATTTTGTATTTCACATGTTGATCATTTATCTAAGACACTTTTTCATTTTAAGGATATGTTGGTGAGCTACATCCTGATAAGAATGGTGATGGCAAACATGTCCTTTACACCCACAAAAACATTATTGTTAAATACAATAATGATCAGGTCTGAAGTTATTTAAATATCTTATGCTATCTTAGACAGGTTATGGATCCTTGAAGTTTCATATTAAGGTCTGCTTCCTTGTAGATTATTCACGTCAATCTCACTCAGGATATCCCAAAGCCTTTGGAAGTAGGAAAACATTTGGACATGACATATTCTGTAAAATGGGATTCTACCAATGTCACTTTTGGGCACCGCTTTGATGTCTACCTGGACCATCCTTTCTTTGAACATCAGGTAGACCTATGTTTTTAAAATTGAAATGGGGTTGTTTATGGTTTGCTGAATTGCTATGTATTCATGCATGTTGATTATACCTTATCTGTCACTGAGAAATTTTCCTTCTTTTTCCCTAGATTCATTGGTTCTCCATTTTTAACTCTTTCATGATGGTTATCTTCCTTACTGGATTGGTGTCAATGATATTGATGCGAACTCTGAGAAATGACTATGCAAAATATGCTCGGGAAGATGATGATTTGGAAAGCCTGGTGTGGTTCTAAGGCTTTTATCTTTAATTATTTGTGGAATAAGAATCCTTTCTTCCCATAAAAGCTATCGTTGTTGTAATTGTTGAATGTTTGGTCATTTCTTCCATGATTACAGGAGAGAGATGTTAGTGAAGAATCGGGCTGGAAACTTGTGCATGGTGATGTTTTTCGGCCTCCTCGCCACTTAGTTATTCTTTCAGCTGTTGTTGGCACAGGTGCTCAGCTAGCATTGCTGGTTCTTCTTGTCGTCTTGTTGGCTATTGTTGGGATGTTGTATGTTGGGTATGTGCATAACCTTCAACTGACTGAAACATAAGTCTGAATAATGAATTCAATGGTATTCTAGTTTGTGTATGCAATAAGCATGTGGCAGTGGTTGCCTATAAAAATTATTTCTACTTCATGCTAGTCGGAACACTTTGCTCTTTGTTCCCTGTACTTTATTGATTGTCATGTAAGTTTCCTTCTTTGCTTGTCAGGCGAGGAGCAATAGTCACTACCTTCATTGTGTGTTATGCGCTAACATCTTTTATTTCTGGTTATGTGAGTGGGGGAATGTACTCACGAAATGGCGGTAAGCACCTTCTTTAATTTTTTGAATGTTTGTGTGGCTGTCTCAGATTTCTTCGTTTGGGTTTGAATGATTATGTAATTATTTTGTTTCTGTTTGTTAGGTAAAAACTGGATTAAATCCATGATCCTTACAGCTTCTCTGTTCCCATTCATGTGCTTTGGAATTGGATTTATCTTAAACACCATTGCTATATTCTATGGCTCTCTAGCAGCAATTCCATTTGGCACAATAGTGGTTGTATTCGTCATTTGGGCTTTCATCTCTTTCCCTCTAGCACTTCTTGGCACAGTTGTTGGCAGAAACTGGAGTGGTGCTCTGAATAATCCCTGTCGTGTAAAGACTATTCCTCGTCCCATTCCCGAAAAGAAGTGGTACCTCACACCCTCTGTGGTTTCTCTGATGGGAGGACTGCTACCCTTTGGAAGCATATTTATTGAAATGTATTTTGTATTCACTTCCTTCTGGAATTACAAGGTGAATCAAGCAACTACTAGACTTGTTTCAGTGAGAAAGTTTCTTTTTTACTTATTGTTTGGGAGTCGGATATAAAAGTTATTCATGTGTCATCATCAGAGCAGAGCAATATCAAGGAAAATAATGGTTGAAACTGGTCTTTTAAAGTAAAATATGTGGAACACCTGCACATTGGCTTATGTATTTTTTCCTCCTTTGTGGCATGCAGGTGTACTACGTGTATGGCTTTATGCTGCTAGTCTTTCTAATTCTCATCATCGTTACAGTTTGTGTGACAATTGTGGGAACATACTTTTTGTTAAATGCTGAGAACTACCACTGGCAATGGACTTCTTTCTTTTCAGCTGCCTCAACAGCTGTTTATGTGTATTTGTACTCAATATACTACTACTATATGAAGACGAAGATGTCAGGCTTCTTCCAGACCAGTTTCTATTTTGGTTACACGCTGATGTTTTCTCTTGGACTAGGAATTCTATGCGGTAATTCTTCAGTTTGATTTAGTCTGCTGAATAGACCCCATTTCTTCCTCTTTTCCTGCATAGATCCATGTATACTTTTATCCTGAATTGGGTTATAATTTTTCTTTCAATGTACAGGAGCTGTGGGTTTTCTTGGTTCAAATTTGTTTGTGAGGAGGATCTATAGAAATATCAAGTGTGATTAAGGTATTCTGAGTCAGACCTGAGCACTTCCACAGGCTTATTGTTGAAGACAAAAAATTTTTGGAGGAAGCCTCTGGTAATGTGTGGGGAACCTAACAGTGTTTACAGGTAGAATCACAATGAAGGTGTATTCTTTTCTATATTGGGGAAACCCTGAGATTTTTTTCCCCGGCTGTAATTGATTGCCTTTATAATTTAGATAATTAGTACAATATCCAACTCTAGTGATTACTGTTTCATCCCCTTATAAAGTAGGGACCCATTGAATGACTGATTTCTGATTCCCCAACATGGTTTCAACTATTCCATATATGTAAAGAGGGGATGAAGTCTTGGAAATGAATTTTGTATGAAAGTCTGCCTCCTTCACATCCATTTCAAATGTTAATGTTTTGTATTATCTTTATCATTTGGCTTTTTCTTTGTTTTCTGGCTATGTAAATATTTTTCAATATCCATGCGTTGAAAGAGCAAACTAATTGTGAAAGGGCACTTTCTATTTTTATTATCAGTTTTATGCAGAGTTTGCAATGACAAGATAATTCAGTAACCAGAATTAATTGCTCGAAACATGTTAAACTTTTCCTAGCTGTCTGATGATTCTATAAGTTGGAACATATATCTTGCTGGGAGAATCTCAAATACAACAGTTATTTTTCTTCTCTCACCTTTTCGACTGAGATATATTATCTGAAAATATAATTTAAATATCTTAACAAAAAAATAAATACTATTCAATTTTTTTTTTGTTTGGACTAGTAGTGTTATTTTATAAATTTCAATATTAACATCTTTATTATTATTTTATAATTTTATATTAAGAACTTTAAAAGTGAAAAGAAATACCAGTTTCACCTTAAGACCGAAGGAATTGTAAAAAATTGTAAAGATTGATTGCAAGAGTAATATTTATTTATAATGCTTATAGATTCAAAGTAATGTGAAAAATAAATGTAAAAGAATTATAGAAAAGTAAATTGCATAAAAGTAACGATGAAAAATAATAAAATAATAAAATAATTTGAAAAATAAATGAATAGAAAAGTAAATAAGATCTAAGTTGAATTAAAGTAAAAGCAATTAAATAGAAAGTAGAGCAGAAAAAATATGAACAGGAAATGTGTGAAAGATAAAGGTGTTATACGAAGTTTATAATAATTGTATAATGAGTTTTTCAAGTGGAATACCTTGCCGTTTCTATTTACAGTAGTATTAAGTAATAAATATTATGTTGGATTAAACATCTTGAAAATTTTTAATATAGTCAATTTTATTGATGATACTTCTATAATCCTATTAATCGATTTTTTTTTTTAAATCAATGAATCTCATTAATTTTATAGTAAATTAATAAAGAAAATCTTATTTTTATCGTAGAGGAATTTTTTTAGTTACTAGTTACGCT
>Ga0099824_1003733_pt1 | contig 22154 bp, 12 predicted proteins | sample SiratrowhiteBW_FD_76837 | JGI IMG/M metagenome (GOLD analysis project Ga0099824, IMG submission 76837) | Root nodule microbial communities of legume samples collected from California, USA - Siratro white BW | ecosystem: Host-associated > Plants > Roots > Nodule | place: USA: California... | reverse complement strand
TTTTTTTTTTTTTAAGAAAATGACTACTTCTTAAGTCACACTTAGGTTACCAGACATGGATTTAAATTTGGAATTACTTCTGGTGCTTTGATATGGTGTACTAGAATAGTAATATAGAGGCGAAGTTCTTGGAATGTGAAAAAGATGGTCGATGATATATTTTTTGAAGGTCTTGTTAGAAATGGGAAATCTGCCGTTATTTAATTTCTTTTTTTGCTTATCTGAATACATTTTATTATGCTATTACAGATATCTTCTGCAATATGCTTCTTAAGAGGAAAAGCTTACGAGGCTCTGGAAAACCGTGCCCAGGCTAGACTGTGGTGAGTATACTTGGGGCATTTTGATTGTTACTCTTAACTTCTAGATAAGTAGAAAAGAGATGATTTTAGGGTCAGTTTGGATAAACTCCTCAATAGATTCATATGGAAGAAGAAAATTAGAGGTCAAATTAACAAAATATCTTCCACAAGTTAAAATCAATTTATGTACATCAGGTATTGGAGTAGTGATTTTTAACAAGGTTTAAATGCACAAGTTGAATTTAACTTCTGAGAGAAGTTTGATTCATTTTATCTTTTTATTTTATTCTCTTATAAATACTTATTAACTTTATCCACACTGGTCCTTTTTCTACAATTATTATAAGGAAGTATAATTGCTTGCTGCTCTGCTTGTTTGAAGAGTTACAATAGTATGATCTGTGCGTGCCCTTTGAAAATGAAAACTCATTTGTTCTGCTTTGTTTGTTTTTGTTAAAGGTATAAAGCTGCTATAAAAGCGGATCCTTTATGTTATGAGGTACGGATTGATATTCTATTTACTGCCTTTGGTAAGTTCATTACTAGTATCTTGTAATGCCAAGACTGGTTTTGTGGGCTGTGCTCACTTGGTTGGGACAATTTCTTGTGAATTACTGATGGGGGGTTCAGCACCGCCTGATAGAACACCTCCCCTTGGGCCAGTTAGGCACCAATCTAGTGCTGAAAAAAAATACTGGTGGTATACCTTAGACTTCTATAACAGCTTTTACTAAAGCAACTGGGTTTATTTTTCTTATGATAGTTTCTCTGAAGTAGAATTGAAAAATGTTGATTGTAGCCGGTAGCCCTCAGGCATTATAATGCTCTAATTTATTATTTTCATTTTCGGGAAGCTGACATTTGTAGCATACATACTTGGATATTTTTTCTCCTACACTAGTTAACTGCTATCTTCCGTGCTGTTTGGCTATAATTATGTCAGGCTTTGGAATGTCTTATTGAGAATCACATGCTTACATGCCAGGAAGGTATAGGTTTTCACTGATCCCTTGGAGATTTTTAAACTTGATCTTAATATCATACATTTCTTTCCTTTCTGTATGGTGATTTTCAGAAGCAAATTTGATATCTTCATTGCAATTTGGTAGTGAGGATGGGTGGCTTTCTTCATTTTATTCGTGTCTGATAAAGAAGGTAATGGCAGGTGACAGGTACAATTTGCTTCTATCTAAATGTTTTGTGCTGCTGAAAGATAATCCCTTATTTGTCATGCAGTATGACAAAGAAAATGTTGTAGAAGCGAAGTTCAGAGAACTTGAGAATGAAAGCTGTAAAAGTGACCAATCCGATACTTCTTTCTTGCGCTCATTGAAATCCAATACTGATTTATTGGCTTGCAAAGCTGAATACTACCATCAGTGTGGTGAATATCAGAAATGTTTTGACTTAACATATGTGTAAGTGGGGGATATGCTTTGGAGACTCAAGTGAGATTTGAATACTGCTTTGGCCTTTTGCATCATTCACCATCCCAATCATTTCTTCTTTTTGTCTTCCTGACTTAACTTAAATTATTCTGTTACAGTTTGCTTGAGAAGGATCTTTTCCATCTCAAGTGTACATTAGTACATCTGGCAGCTGCTGTTGAACTTGGGCATTCAAATGAACTCTATTTGATGGCGTGCAATTTGGTGAAGGATTATCCTCAGATGTAAACCCTTCTTCCATGATGCTGATAGTCTTCTAATGATATGCTACATATAAGAGTCATTCTTTATTTAGTCTTTTCCTTAATATATGTAGTTGCGTGTGTAAAACAATTAAATCTCATTAATGTTGGTTTAGGGCTTTATCATGGTTTGCTGTTGGTTGCTACTACTATTGTATCAAGAAGTATGATCAATCTCGCCGTTATTTTAGGTAAGAATATCTTACTTTCGTAGTTAGACATGATTTGTTTTTTGCCTCATTGATTATGTTTTAATGTGTTTACTTGAGAAATTATGCTAAAAGACTGCTATACTTCCTTATGTTTCATAGCATAAGGTAATTTGTTATATTTGACATTTGATGCAGTTGTCTATTTGTTTCATTACCAAGGAATGTTATGCCTCAGTGGTGGATATGTTATGTTTAATGTCATGTTATCAACTCAGTTGTACAGAAATGCATATATGATTGGTCTTGGGCTGGATTGATTGAATTGCTTTTGGTGGCTTGTTAAGTTTGAGTTGATTGTATGTATGTTTGTCCTGAGTTAGATTGCTTGACTGTTTCTCTGTCATCTACTTAAAGGTTGCTTTTTTAATCTGAATTTTCTGCAGTAATTTCTATCATCAAGGGTTCATTACTTTTGCTGCCGATTCGTTTTTGAACATCATTATCAAAACTTACCAGTTTCACTGTGTACCTTACAGCAAGGCAACTAGTCTAGATGGAACTTTTCCCCCTGCATGGATAGGCTATGGGAATGCTTATGCTGCTCAAGAAGAGGGTGATCAGGCTATGTCAGCTTACCGCACTGCAGCTAGATTGTTTCCTGGGTAAGATATTGATTTTTCCTGTTAAATATTCCTGCTAATCCTCCGAATATGAGTAATTTTCTTTTGTTTATTTCTTCAGTAATAAGGTCAAATAAGAATTAACTGTCGCTGAGAAATCTAGTACATGTTTATAAGATCTGAAGTTCTTGCAAAAGGAATTGAAAGATAGAAAAAGAATAATGCCGTGCTTTATTGTTATGTTTCTGTTGAAAAATGATTATCTTTCGTTGTGTAGCTTTCGTAAAGCTGTTTTTGTTGTACCTAGTATGTCATAGGCAACAGCCCATGCTATGATTTCTGAGAGCTGTATTGTCAGTTACTCAAATTTATGTATTTATAAATACACATTAGTTGGGTGTACTAACACTGTTTTTCAATCTAAAACCTTCAACTTGGTATCAGAGTGGGTACAATCGTGCACAACTGTCCTTCCTTTAGTCATTGTGCCATTGCTGAAACAATATTGTCAGAAACCACTGTTGCCATTGCTGAAACCATATTTTTTTTCAGCAACTTTAGGGTTGGTGCACCTCATCAAGTGCAACCTTACTCAAGTGGTGGTTTCACATCCAAACTCTGGCCCATGTGTTCTCATGCTCAGATATTGCAATCTGTTCTGTCACGCATATGCATCTCATGTGCCAGTTTGTTGTCGTTAGAATGTCACAGCATCTCATTCAAAGCTAGAGCGTCCTTGGTCTGTTTTAGGCGTCATCTTTCTCTACAATTGTACTATGCTTGGTTGGTTGGCTTGTATGTGAACATTTCTTGCTAAAGTTTAAAAAAAAAAAAATGGTTCCAAGTCTCCAAAAGTTGGAAGTGTTAGATTGTGAGTAATGTTAGTTAGGTAAACATCTTCACTCTTCCCAAACCAAACTGAAAAAAGATGTAAAAACTTTAACTACCATTCATTAAGATATTTTGGAATAACTGGTTCTAGAAGGCAGGGGGTTGAATAGAACCCTTAGACTCTTCTCGTTGATAGTGAACAAGCAACACAACAACCATGAAGGGCAAACGAACTGCGTGGTTAGACTAATTGATGAGCTTTGTCTGATAAGCTTGGAGGACAGATGAACTAAGTCTGAAGAACCAAGGCTTGCATAAAATGCACATTAGAAGGTTCATATGAGTATAACATGTATAAGGCTAGGTTCGTCTAGTTTTTGTTATTATCAAAACTCTCTTGAAGAGGCTATACTGGGGTTAGAGCATTTAAGGTCTCAACAATCTCCTTTTTATGATGACAAAAACTTTAACAAACACATAAAAACAATCAGGTATGAAAAAAAATATCAGAGATTATGCACAACTTTGGACATAGATGAATGCTCATTCTAATGTTGTGTTTCGTTTAAAAGTGTTTAACAAGTAATCACAACTCAAAACATTTAGTGGAAAAAGAAATGTGTGTTGTTTAATATATTTCTCCCCCTTTTTTGACATAATAAAAAAACGTTCCTAGAAGAGAACGTCATTGCTGCTAGTGAGGCTGCTGTGGTGGCTGTTGGCTTGTATCAGGTTGTGGCAGGTTGAGCAACATTGAGCTGACGTAAAAGCTAAGCGAAAGAGATTTGAATCTGAGGGGCAAAGGTGGAAGCTAACTGATCTATACTCTGTGTGTGTTGATCATAGTGGGTCTCGTGCTGAGGGTTACAGCTGGTATAGGCTAAGTTTGGGGGCTGGAAGAAGGAGCATCTGGTATACATGCCAGATAGTTGTCGTCCACTTCAGCTTCAGCATGTTGCTGGACAAGAGCTTCAATAGCAGCTCTTGCTTCTTCGTCTACTCTGACTCGTGCTTGTTCTTAACTCGTTACGCACCTTGGCCTTTAGATGGCACTGTTCAGTAGTGTCTTGTATCTTCTGTTCAAGCTCTGGCTGGATATCGTCTTTTGGATAAGCATATTGTAGAAGGAAAACTCTGGTTCTTGAAGGAAGAAGGTGGTGACATTGTTGGGTGGATACTGTTTGTGTAGGGCGTAAAAAGGTCAGATTGTCTGTACAGTAGTAGCAGCTCCCTCTGTTGGATGACTGAGGTTGAGGCCGTTTCTGAGTCTTTAAACACTTTTCTCTCAAAGCTTGGAAAGCTTCATCTTCAGAGAGAGTCCTCTGAAAGCCTTCTTCTTCACTATAGACATAGCTCTAGCCTTGCAATCTGGGCGTTGGGTCAGCCTTAGACAGTTGGATCTGCACTATTACAGAAGGTGTTTTAACTGCCTTTAGGTTCTTCCAGTTTAACACTAGTAGCCACTCTGACAAACTTGATCCAGAAACACTTTGAACACTGCCTGAGGGGTAATCCTCATGGAGAAAGGAGCTGCTATAGTCTGGTCTTTAGTGCACTGCTGCACAAAGATGTTGCCAATTCCTTCTTCTGTGTCCTTCCAAGGAACATAGAAGTGAGTGGTAGAAGGTGGCAGGCTCGGAACTTCTGCATGGTAGACCATATCTACACAGTCTGTAAAATGTAAATCTGTACACATATAAATTTAGAAAACTAAACAACAATGTTTCAATGATTGCAATCTAACGAAAATGTTGCATTTTTTATGCTCTGGGAGATTTGAGCTTTTTGTTGCAGCAAAGGGAGTGCTAAAGGAAGCTTAATTTTACCTTTGCGAGATTGCAACATTTTTACTTTTAGTGATTCATTATCTTCTATGAATCAGGATATAATTCCAACCAATTTCCTTAACACTAATGCTCACCCACCAAATCACAAGGCAGTTCAAATTTCAAAGCTGTGAATCTTACAATAGGTGATAACATGCCTGTATATATGTCTCTTTTGTTTGTTTAACAACTTCTGCATGAAATCCTCTTATTCTTTTTCTCTATAAATTCTTTTACAGGTTAAATCTTTATGTTGTTTTATTTCAGGTGCCACTTACCAACTCTTTACATTGGAATGGAATGCATGCGGACCCACAGCTATAAGCTTGCTGAGCAGGTATATTTTATAAAGTTGGATAGATTCAAGGAAGGGAAGCCTCTATTATTGTTTTGCGGGGAAGGGTGGGGGGTTGCAGGAGGGCAATGATTTAATGCCTTCCTACTATATCGTTGCAAATTCTATAAAATGTAGAGTTCAGACAAGGTCTACTTTCTATACCTGACTACCTAAAGCAATTAATATTCCTCTATTGTTTCAGTTTTTTATACAGGCCAAGTCAACTTGCCCCTCAGATCCTCTTGTGTATAATGAACTTGGAGTTGTGGCCTATCATATGAAAGAGTAAAGTTACCTATGCTTATAATTATTTTAGTTAATTAATATGGTGTTCACGTTAACTTGTACAGAATTCCCTTCCCTTGATTTCTATTCAAATGATCCTGTATGAAAGAGAAAGCCTGTTTGTGAAGAATCTGACCACGATAGTTTAATTCAAAATCAAAATCTATATTAGTTTTCATATGATTGAACATGTGGTGACTACAAATTGATATGACATTGTGGAAGTGTATGCTGAGTTATCTTTTATTTTTGGAGTAAATTCTGCATTTGTAAACTTTAAAATTGAACCACTGCTTGTGTGCATGGTTAAATCTGCAAAGTTTGGTGTCTGAGAACTGCATTTAAGTTTCTGTTGGAATTAGAGTTAGTATTGTTCTTTAAATGTTAGTTTTCATAATTATCTTATGCTGAGTATTATAATTCGTATATCTTACCCAAATATGATTGCTCTCAGTACTGTAAGATAGATTGAACTGGCCAACCAACTTGACTGACATAATATATTATAAGTCTCATGAAGGTTCATGAAATTCTATAAACATATTTGTTGGAATTGGAGTACTTTCACATTGGTTACAAGTACATGCATTTTTACACTTGATAATGTTTATTTACTTTTAATCCGAGTTATGATGTAAATATTTATTCATTTTAGTGGATCTGACGTTCCAGAATTCGTGAGTTTTTAATTCTTTATTAGTTGTGCACTTGTTTTCATGTGCATGGACATGATCAGTGGTAAAAAAACTATAGATTCTGTATCAATACTTCTGAACTAGTTTGTTTTTTGTCTGTTAGAATGTTGGTGCATGTTGAGGAAAAAAACAGTTTGGCTTGTAGTTCATTTGTTTAATATCAATGCACATCTCAGTCTTCAGGATCCTGCACTTGTTGTGGTCAAGGATTTTATATCTTATTGTATTACTATATTAATGGTTGCGAAGAAGAAAGTGGCTGAGAGGTGAAGGCTAAAGCACTAAAACAAGGAAATTACCAGCTTCTTATTTATTGAAAACAGATATTCTCTGGATGTGTGGGAATAGTGGAATTCAGAGAAAACGAAGGTGAAAGAAACTGAACTGTTAAACTATTATTAGGGAAACAGAGTAGAGGGTGGAACCTTATATAGCCAGGCAATTGGTCAGCAACTAGCATACTATACTAACTGACAAACTATGTTACAGAAGGAATTTAAATGAAATTACAATAAAATGACATTTTGCTGTAAACATGGTTGTGGATGTTAAGATACGTACAGTGAATATCTCTAATAATGGATATTCACATGGTCTAATACTTGTAAAATGCCATTTGGGATGTTTAATACATTTTATCTCCAGACCGTGATTGTTGAAGATATCATTAGTGATGCAAGGACTTTTTGATCAACACCATCTTTGACATTATGAATTAAAAAATGTTGACAGATTTCTTTCCATTAGAAAAAGAGGAAGGAAATTGAGATCTTACAAAGCCCTTAGTAGAGGATTGTTGTTAATTCTGATAACAACAATGTACTAATTAGTTTTTAACCACGGGGGGAGAGTTATTTTATTATACAAAATCGGTAACTTTCAGATTTTATCTTGTAATAGTCCACTCTCTTTATTTCCTAATTTCTATGCAGTTAAAGACATTCTTTTAATATTTAGTCAGACAAACTTCCATGCAAAATGGCAAAATTGAGAGACATTTACCTGATTGACTGTAGCTTCTGATTCAGGTATAAGAAAGCTGTGTGGTGGTTTGAGAAAACATTAGCATTGATACCAACTGCTTTATCTGAAATGTGGGAATCCACGGTAGTCAATCTTGCCCACGCATACAGAAAACTGAAGTAAGTTGACAAATATCTCAGTGGTCATCTGACTTAATGTTCTTGTCCGCAGCTTTAGAATATTTATCATACTGAGAATTTCTGTTGTTGAGTTGAAGCATCATTTGCTAGAGAATTTGTTTAAAACCCGTGAAATTTGTTATTTTCATGGTACTTTATGTTTATTTTTCGTGTCCTAAATTTTGATGTTTCTAAATTTCCTCATCGATTAATTTTGACTGAAGGAAAGTTGAAATATCAATTTCTTGGATTGATAAAAGGGTTTAATCTAAATAGTGGCAGTGCTAATCTGTTAATCATGACTGGTGAAGGACAGGATAGCTGATTCTGACTGTCTAAATGAACTGTTTCAGGATGTACCGAGAAGCTATTTCGTACTATGAGAAGGCACTTGCATTATCAACGAGAAGTGTGAGCACTTATGCTGGTCTTGCATATACTTATCACTTACAGGTATATAAAGCTATTATTATTTTTCATATTCTGTGTTTTTCAGTATAACATGATGTATTGCGGTGTTTTCTGAAAAGCACATGTCCTGTTCTTATGTAGCCTTTTATGTATGAGTTGGCTTGGAAATTTGGATTTGTGGTTTCATCGTGGTAAATAGTTTATGTTGACTTATCTGAAAATAATCTGTGTTGGTAGCTGGGGAACGATTACTCTGTCAGCTTTTGTAGTTTTTGAGAAGAATAGTTGTTTGGTTCTATTATCCATATTTGAGTGGAAAATGTGATGGCTTCACCATATCGTAGTTCTTGGTCTGATCTGCCAAAATCATGACATCTGCTTTTGTTGGCATAATTGATGGATTTTTCAACTATACCTACAAAAGCAGAGGTCAATACATTCATTCATTAATGGATATATTTATTGAAAGAAGTTGAGGCCGGTTAAAAGTAGTGTACCTGTGAAAGGAAATAAATTCTGCATTTTAGTGTTACAGGACTTCCTGTAAACAAGTTGCATGTATTACCTGGACATGGCACTGTAGCTGTGAATGGCTCATACGTTCCATATTTCTATCATTTCTTTTAAATTTTTTTATATCTTTATATTTTTTAATCTGATCAAATTGATCAATTTCCTTTTTTACTGTTGAATGTAATTCATGCAGGATGATTTTACTACAGCAATAACATATTATCACAAAGTGAGTTACTCTTCCAATTTTGCTTTGTATTCATGATAATTAACCTATATTGCTCGTTTAGTTTTATTTAGCATAGAGCTCTTAACGCCATCTTGCGTGTAACATATTTTCACCGTTTCTTTTGTAAACTCTAGAGAACAAGAAACAGTGAAAAGACAATAACGGCTCATAATCATTAGTCATTAGTGAAAAAATAACATTTTCTCAAACCAGACATGTTACTAGGAGGCGCTACTTACCATTGGCACGGTATTTAACGTGCGTAACAAATGTAAGGTTGAATGGTTGATCATGATAAAAGTGTACTATCTCTGAGAATGTTCGTTGGATTTCAGTTATTGAATGGAGTGCCCAAATTGGATAATGCTTACTTAAGAATTTATCTTCAACTAGTTATTGTATGAATGTTGCCTTGGTGATTCTGCCATTTCTATCTATGTTTGAATATTGTTCTTAAAGCTATACTGTTACATCTTATCAATCATTTGAGTTTATTTATCATTTTTTATTCCTTGAATGTTAGGCCTTGTGGCTGAAACCAGATGATCAGTTCTGCACTGAGATGTTAAGTTGGGCTCTAATAGATGAAAAGTCAAAGGGGCTTTGACCAAGTCTTGAATTCCGGTAAAGTTTGAATGTTGCTCTCGTTATGTATATATGTAAACAATACATTAGCACCAAGCTAATGCATTGCCAATGTGTAATTATTATTATTGATGTTGTTATTCTTATTTTACCTTCTCATTCTTATTATTAGTAGTAAAAATAAATTTTGATATTTATGTGTTGAATACTTTTAAGATTAACGATAGTAGTAAGATGCTAAAATATTTGTTTTGCATTAATTCCAATATTTCTCCAACTGAATTTATTTATAAGATCGAATGAATTAAGAAGCGCAGTTAGCTAATTATCATAATTTTAATAGAAGTTAATTAAGTTAATTTATTATTAAACTTGTTCGCATCCCTTGGTAATTTTTGTAAATTACATTAGATATCCATCCTTTTTGATTTCTGCAGCACTTGAGTAAAAATATAGTTATCTATTAGTGTATTAATATTTACGTAACATTCTGGATACGATAGTTATAACAATTTTTTATTAATATATTACTTGTATAAACATAAACATTAATATTTTATACAATATTAATTATTATTTTATTAATCGTAATCATTTATTATATAATAATGTTAATTATATAGTTTTTAATTTGAATTTTGTATATTAGGAAAATTATTATTAAGTATACATATTTAGGTACATATAGCGAGGTTCGTCAATGATAAGAATAATGAGAGTTTGCTATTTGTTTCAATAGTAAAATTTGACAACTCCATTAATACGAGAGGTATTGTCGTATTGTTTGTAACCATGGAAATATGTAGGACAGGAAAAAAACAATGAAAGATATCTCGCGGTCGTTTGTTTTTGGTCAAAAACGTGATTTACAAAGTTACCATAATAAATTGTATTTTGATTATATTTTAAATGTTTATTAATATTTATATTATAGTAATAATAATTAATAAAGTTATTAGTGATAAATAAATTTATCTGACTCTATTTTTCATTTAATCTAGATAACTTTACTTTCTATCAAACTTCACAATTTACCCATTTTCTTTTCTTTCGTTGTGTGGTCCTCTGCTCTCCTCTACTTTCTATCATTTTTAATTCTAACAAAAATAAAATAAAATAAAAAAATACATGGCACATCACTATTACAATGCAGAAAGATTCACTGTAAGTTCAATTAGAACTCTTAAACAAAATCACAAAAAAATCCTTACTTGAAAAGGGGACGGAGTAGAAAGAAGGGCATAGTTTTTACACACATTCATCAAGAAGAAGAAATTGAAAAGAAAGAGAGAACCAACAACTTTGAAAGAATCAGGAATGAGGTATGTTTTTTTTTTTTTTTGTCTTGTACCATTTTCATGACATAAAGGTCATGTTATTCAAAGTTTTAGCATACATTCACTAAAAAAAGAGCACCATCAAACTCAATTATCATCACACCACAACGCACAAGGTAACACAACCATGCCACCATTATACCCCTAGCGAACTATCATTGCAGATTCCTCCACTGACACACATGCGGATAGTCGCTACTATCGTCTTCCATGCACTATAACTGCCCCAAACGCCTCTTGTTGCCACCATATAATACCCTCAAAAGTCTTTTACGTGATTTTAACCTCATCTTACGTCAACAAAATTCCAACCTCTACTGCTGCCCACATAAAATAAAAACCATAATCACCATCCTTCTCTCTCACCCAACCTTCACCAAGACCTCTCACGCTCACCCTTTTGCAATCTCATGCTCCCACCCTAAGTTTCCAGCCACCACGTTCCAACCATCACCTCCAAATCCTGCAACCTGCACCAAACACTCCAAACTGCACTTTCACCACACAAGCAAACCACACCTAACGTGCTTCAACCAATCTCCTCTACTTACCACGTCAATCGCGCACCCCCATGCTTCCATGGTACCCCAAAGAAGCCGCGCCACATCCATGCGCCTCTCACACCATCTAGTGGCCATGTCAAACCAATAGCCCCTACGTGCTCTCATCAAAACCACCTCCATAACCTTCAAACCTCATCACCATGCGCCTTGCATCTCCTAACACTACGCTTCTATCTCCCTGCCCCATTAGGCCACCAAACTACAACCACCAAACTTCATCATCATGACCCCATGCACCTCCATAAAGCCACCACCATGATGCCTCACAAGGCACCTCTAGCGCCACCTCAGAATGCTCTCTGCGCGTACAAGCACAAAGTACCAGGGAGGAGGGAGGTTGGATTCTTCTCATCACACTTTGGGTAGAATAGGCTCTGCCATGGAAAAGAGAAGCAGTGCTAAATAATGGAATCTTACATTTATTTGCCTCTTACCTTCGCTGCCCCCATTCACGTTGATCTCAGAATTTCAAGTTTGCATGCATTCATGTTCGTGTGGCAATTTCGTTTAAGTGGGGTCCAATCTCAAATTTATATGCAAGTGGGGCCCGTATTTTATATCCATCATGTTTGTTGGTTTTTGAGAGAAGAATTGCATTGGGTTATGCATTTGCATTAACCATGCCGGTCCACTTTAATTTGTTAGGTGAAAAGTTGAATGTTGCTTTTTTGCTTTTTTCCATTGGACTATTTAAATGCATGTGGGTTAAACTCTTGTTTTGCCAAAATTTCACTTACATTTAAGTGACAATTTTGCATGTGCTCCATTTCTCTTTAACCCTTCCCAATATCTCATTTACATTTACGCCAACTTTGTATGTAAATGTGGGTCTTATTTCCCTTTAATTTTCTCTGAAGATGGTAATGCTTTTCACGTCACAATTGCATCAATTGGGATCCACAGTTTATCAATTTTATTTACTTTATATTCTAAACTTAGAAAATATTGTTTTTAATAATTTTAAATATCAAATGGTCGTAAGTGACATATAATATATAATATTATTATTCTAAATATTTTTTAAATATCAAATAGTTGCACGCGTCATTCGATATTTAATATTATTATTTTAAGGTTTTTTTTAAATATCAAATAACTGCACGTGTCATTCGATATTTAATATTATTATTCTAAGATTTTTTTTTAAATATCAAATGGTTGCATGCTTCATACGATATTTAATATAAAATCTTAGAAATAAAATTTTGGGATATATATATTTTCTAATAATGTTAGATATCAAGTGGCCACATGCGTCATACGATATTTAATATTATCAATTTAAGGTCTTTTTTTTAAATATCAAATGGCCGCATGCGTCACGTGATATTTAATATGAAACTTTAGAAATAAATCTTTTAATATGAAATAAAAATTACAAAAATGTCATAAATAAAAAATATCAACCTAACAAACAATCTTATCTAAAGAACTACGTAATTCTGATTCTCTATCCTTGATGGAGATATGTAAGAGCAAGGTCAAACCTTGTTGGGCCCCTTTCTAAAATAAAAAAAATATTTTTCTTTGTTTTTATTTGTATTTTTGTCTTTTTCTTTGGAAAAATAAAAATTTTATAAAATCACACTTATTTTACTTGTTTAATTAAAGGTACCGTCTTTGGACGGGCGTTGTGGGGGTGATAATACCTTCCCCACATGTAACCGACTCTCGGACCCGAACTCTGGTTTTCGCAGACTTGCTTTATCAATTTTTTGGTTTTTCCATAATTTTCCATGATAAACTATGGTGGCGACTCCTTTTTCCTAATTTTCAAATAATTTTAATTTATCTCTTTTGGATCGCTTTTCCCATCGTAGATCGCTGATTGCGACAAAAATATATTTTGGTGTTGACTTATTACATTTGTTGTTTATACAATCAATGTAATAGATACACTATTATTACATCACTTATTTTAGAAACCAATGTAATAGGTGTATTTTTTAACCTAACATTTTCACTGCTTTTGCTATTTGTCTTTCACTCGCGCCGTTGAGTCTTTGATACTTGCTCTCATTGTTTTCACCTACATTTGGTTCCTTCCTTCGCTGATAGCCTTTGTCTACTTTGCTATGTTTTGCATCTTCGACATGTGTGGTTTGTTTCACTTGTTTTTACATTAACGTCGCAGGTTATTAAGGGTGGCATAGTAGTGACTTTACTTGATGCGTGAGTCTATCTCCATTGTGAGACGTGAGTGCCGCTTGGTTTCACCTCTACCCCTTGCCGCTTCTCTTGGCAGTAGGTTAGGATTTTGTAAAATTAATTAAAAATAGTTTGAAAGTTGTTTTTGATCCAAATTTTTTAGTAGTAACTTCTTTTAGTGTATATTTGGTAGTAGAGTCCTTACATTCCATAGATTTATCATAGATTTTGAGTTGTCAAAATTTAGGACGAAAAAATTTCAAATGGTCATAACTTTTGATAGAAAACTTGGCTTGAGATGCATTAAAAATAAAAGTCGCACGAAATGAGGTAAGGAATGTACTGGCTAATTTCTGTTGGGGATTCTAGATCCAAAAACTTTCCAAAATTCCACCGTTTACTATTACTTTTTTATTTTTTAGTATTCTTTTAGACTTTAGGCTCTTAGTTAACATACTTACACTTGTCAAAAAATTCAACAAATTTTTGTGGAGTTTCCTTGTATTAATTATATATCTATCAAACCATTACATCTTACAATTTAAAAAAAAAATCATACATATTACTTCAGTTGAAGTTGGAACCGATGTAATATGTATCAATTTTTTGCTTTTGTTAAATGTTTTTTTTACATCATTTGTGTCTATAACCAATATAATATTGATATATTTTACATTGGTTGAAGAATCGATACAAAAAGTCATGAACTTTTTATATCGCCTGCATCAACATCGGTTGCGAAACCGATGTAAAATGCCTTCTATAACAGATGTAGAATCCCATTTTTTTTACTAGTGAAACCTGTAGAGAATGAGAAGCAATGGGGAATGAATCCAAAAACTAATATGAGTAGAAAACAACTATTTTTCTGAAAAAATATTTCACTATGTTTTTATTCTTTTTCTTTTCCTTTTGTCTTTCTAAGCATTTCTCATTCTTTTCTTTCATTTCTCTTTCCTTCTTTTCTTTTGCATACATTTTCCTTCTTTATTTTCTTTTTCAATAATGATTTATTTACATGAGTAGCCTAAAATGAAGTACACCCTTAGTTGTTCAAGAATTTATTTCGAAAATGATTCCAATGCTCCTTTATCCTTTAAGGTAATAACAATAATGATTTATCTCTTTTTAAGACTTGTATTGTGGTTAGAAACAAGAAGATGGTAAAGGCTTAAAGGAGCTAACAAGTAAGTTATCATTGAAGTAGGCAAATATGGCTAGTGACTCATAATAAAAAATTGCCTCAATCATCTCAATACATGCATGTGATCAAAGCTACAAAACAAAGAATAATTTTAAGTTCTAAAGTATAAGCAAACATGAGTAAAATCACATTAGAACAAGTAGGTATGACAAAATGGTACATTGTTCAAAAACTTACAAAGGATAACTGTATCACAAGATTCATTTAATAATTCTAAAAACCAACCTTTTTTAAAAGTTTTCAATGAATCCAAGCAACATAAATCAAAAACTAATTACTCAATAATTATGACAGTGGCAACCACTAAAAATCCTAAAGGATTAAGGTTGCAGCTTAAATAAAAAATAATTTTAAACCAGATCTTAAACCTTTTACTGCATGTATTAGGTCCTAAATGTTTACTGTATAGAATCAACTAGACTGTATATACTACACATAATCACTTAGACCATCTATAACAAGAAAATTGTGTTCAACTAATACATAGAAGATATAAATACTTACCTTGTAGCCTCCATAAAATATACTATCTATTTGAAGAGTTTTTGTTAGTAGAATGTAAATGTCTCATATTTGTTTGACCAGTTCCAACATTCTTTCTAACTTGTTCTCATATGAATCTCAATCAACTTCTTCTCTTGTTTCCCTACCTTAGGAACATATAATTTCTTGCTATTATGAATTGTGATCGTCCATTGTCTTTTTTTTCTAGAATTGGAGTCTACTTGTTTAGATTTAGAATATCTACAAGATAAAGAATTTTATCTTTTGGTACCCATGCTTGTTTGGGTCATTTTTTGTTAGATTTTCTCCATTGTTCTCTCTTTATGATACTGTTGGATGATGTGCATAGATATAGTCTAGAAGATGAAACAAAAGATTCTATTTTAATTTTATGATTTTATTTTTCATACCCTAGTACTGATTTATCATGATAACTCCTAGAATTTTTTTTATCAAAAGATATAGAGGTTTTTCCTTGATATTGGAATTTGATAGGATCTTTCTAACTACAACATTTTCATTTATCAAACCATTTATTGTCTGGATTGTTTTCGTGGGTCTATTTCCTAAACTCTCTCTAACTAACAACAATTCCTTTTCCACCATTTTTAGATTTGTGTTTTGAATTTCAAGGTTATGTGTTAGATCCTTGTTTGCTTCACACATATCCTTATTGGTCTTTAAGAGTGGTGCATTTTTAGTAGAGAGATCATCAAACATGCAAACTTTTTTTGCATTAATTTAATTTTCTTACAATTATATTTATAATTTCTTTTCATCTCTTATAAGCATCAATGACACTATCATTGATATGCTTCTCTAATAGCGTGTATATAAAAGAAATCTATCTCTTCATCAGACTCTTCTGGTGAAGAGTTTCAAATGGTACCTGCCATGAGACCAATTGGGGTTTGCTAGTTAGATTTTGAGCTAGAAGAATTTAAATCCTCCTAAGTAGACATGAGATTTTTCTTCTTTGATTTTTCTTTTCTTCTTCTTTTTCTCCTTCTTCTTCTCCTTTTCCATGTCCTCAAGATTTGAACATTCTGACTTGTAGTGTGCAAACTTCTTACACTCATAATAGATAAGCTTATCCTTGTGATCTCTGTGCTTGTATCTTTTTTCCATGCTTTTTCATCATATTTTAAACTTGTCAGTGAGTGTTCTTACCAAGAATTGAGTTGGAATCTTTTGAGGTGTTTTGAGGTTGATTTGGAGCTGACTGAGCTTTAGCTGGGTTGAAAACTCTTCAATGATAGTGTCCAAGCTTTGTTGATGAGGTACCAAGTGGATATCCACTTACAGAAGATTCTCCAATACTCAAGTTAGTAAGAACTTATAGATAATTATGATGTGTATTTAGTGAGTGAGTATGAAATTAAGTGCTACTCCCTGAAGAATTTAGATATATTTATATGTTTTTGGGCCTGATCCAAGTTGTTACTGTATATGGGTTATTAGGCCTTGTAATAGAAATCAATTTTGAATTGATATATGTTAGTTAGACTCTGTAGATGGTTGCCCTTATGTTTTGTGGGGGTAAGATTATATTTGATATTATACTCCTTTTTTTTTCACATATATAAATATTAGGTCGTACACAAGCCTCTTAAGCTCGAAATTCGATGTAAAGGATGAATGAGCTTAAATCTTAACTTGTTAGTTTGGAGGTTTCATGTGACCAGTTTAGGTCAGGCTTAAAATCTAAAGTTGTGTTTTTGACGACTTGAAGTAAGTAAAATTATGTAACCTTTAATAGTTAAGTGGTCGAGCTTAACATAATTATTATTTCTCTTAAAAAGATACAAGTCATCATGAACATTAATGAGGAGTTTTGAAATAATGATAAGTTTTAGGATTTTAAATGATTTAGGGTTTAGTACAAAATGCTTCATAGTCATGCCTTTTCACGTCAAGATGAAACCTAGAAACACTTAATTTAAAGGTTGCATTTGAGGGTTTTAACCTTTTGACTCCCTTCCATAAATATCAAAAGCTTTGTCATTGTTTTATATTTCATTGTTTTTATGATTTAAGGTTTAGAATTGGAGGTTTAATAGCCATTTGTGATTTAAACACTCTTTGAGGCTTCCTCTAAGCATTTCCAATTTTCTTTCTACTTACATATACTTTTTCCTTAATGGCATTTTCATCTTCTTCTTCTAACTTCTCCAATGGAGATAACCCTTTGCAAACAGGGAGGTTATCCTTAGTGGAGAAGGAGATTCCTCGAGTTTTCTGTTGAAGGGGATGCGACGGAAGAAACTAATAGTTTAGTCTAATACTATCTGTGGGATTACTTTATCAAAATCCGTTGTAGTCTAGTTGGTCAGGATATTCGGCTCTCACTCGAAAGACCCGGCTTCAAGTCCCGGCAACGGAATAATTACTAAGTTTTTGTGGAATAACTTGGTCGAATTGTAAACAATTTTTATTAAAGGGTCTTTCGAAATTTACTGGAAGTTATTACTGTAAATTTACTGAAATTTATAATTTTAACTTTATTACATAAATTAAAGGGTCTTATAATCGAAATTTACTGGAAGTTATTTTATTTGCTTTAATAAATATATTGTAAACGAAAATACAATCAAATTATACAATAATATATGCTTATTAATAATCATATACATCGCTAATTTATAATAGAATTAAAATCTCTCATCCACATTGTTTATTCAACTTTGTTTCGATGCAAATTACATATTACATGTTAAATATAAAAAGTAACGATATATACATTTTTATCGAAATAAATATATAAATATTAAATACTAAACCATTCATCATGAAATTTAAAGGTCATATTTAAATTTAGAATATTAAAATAAAATATAATTTTAAACTTGAAAAATAAAAAAATAAAAAAATATTTAACACCAAAATTAATCACACGTGTCACTTTTTGGTATATACATTTAGTCTATTAATAACGAATTTAAAGTCATTAAAAAGACCACGGAAAGAAAAAGTATTTTCTCAAATTTAGAGACTAAAATAAATTAATTTAAAAATAAAATTATATTCCAAATTAAGAACTTAAACGTATTTGGATTAAATTATTTCATTTTGTTTTTTCAAGAATATTTGCCTGAATTAAAAAATTTGGATTACTTTAACAAATAAAAGAAGATAAAAAAATTCGGTGACTTAAATTAAAAATCACATCTTGAATCAAGTGTAAAAAATACATATTTTAATAAATTAATTGTTTTAGAATTAACTCAAAACTTATAACATAATAAATAATTTTCAGTTAAATAATTTAAACAACGAAACATTTATAACAGTTAAATTATTGATCAAAATTTAAATTACTTAATATAATAAATTATTTAATTTAAACAAAATAAAACTAAATATGTTATATCAAATATTTAAACAAAAGAAAACAAATTTAGTTTATTATTAAGGAAAAATAAATCATATTTTATAGGTATCTAAATAAGTAGTGAAACTTTTTAAATGATTTATAAAATAATAATAAACATTTAAAATTATTAAAATATGAATGTTTAAATATATCTATTCAAATTAATATATTATATTAAGGTTTAATTAAATTTTAAGTTCCTTATGAATTTGGATATTTTTAATTAAATTTTTATTAAAAAATGGTATTATAATAATATGATCAATTAGAAAAATGAATGGGTGATGATCCCGAATATCATGAATTACTAATTGAAAAGGTTCAAAGTAGATGGTTACATAACCAATAATCAATAAAAGGTAATTGATGTAATTTACTAAGCATATATAAGCATATATATGAATCACAAAAAGTATTTTCGATACAATACGAGACATTACAATGTTTCATTATTTATGAAATAATATTAACATTCATACGGCCAAAACGACCACAGTTTGTAAGTATTAGTTAATGGTGTAATAGAAGAAGTATTAGAGACAAAATTTTGAAAAACGTATAGTCGATATCTACGATTATCTTATAGTAAAATTTCCTTTATTTCATTCTTTTTAACGTCTTCCGGAGTGATTATCTTTAGCAAACTGAGAAATGTTTGAAAGTTTTTTTTATAATATGAGGCACATGAAGCAATTGATTAAATTAAAAAAGATAGAAGAATATTTGGATCAGTATAAGTGACAGAACCAATATTTTTTATATGCAAACCAGATTCGTTACCTATTTTTTACAGCATATGAAACTGTTCAAGACATGTTGGTAGTAAGATTTGATTCATCATTCATAAGATGATATGAAGCACCATTGTGTCGTGAATTATCTATTTACTTGTTCATCCTAACAGTCCATAAATGTTACCGTACACTGGTTTGAAGTAAAATAAATAATATTCCTTTCGACATATAATTTTGAAACTTTGTGGTACCGTACACTGGTTTAAAGTAAAATAAATAATATTCCTTTCTACATATAATTTTGAAACTTTGTGGTAGTATGCAGATGTGATTATTCAACATACATAGCATTTACAGGTAACTTTCAAGGATATAGATACAAGGTTTCTAGAAAAAAACTAATATTTGTGATTTTATTTTTATAACAGGATCAAATTGTTAAGGAAATAAATATTAATTATTTAATTTTATCTTTATGACAAAAATCAAATTATCATCAATTCTGTTTATTTTGTGTTTTATGATAGTATCATATTGTAATATTTTTATTTTATTTTCTTTCTTTAGCGATACTTAGAATGAGTACATTATTTGTATATATTCAGTAATTTGTTTTTATCAAAAGATAGAAAAAACAAAGAGAACATCATCATTCTCATATCCTTTGTTCATTTTTGTTCATCTTTTTATTTTCATAATATGGTATCCGAGCTCTAATTTGAGAGCTCCGTTTGCTACATTTATCATGGTCGGAATTGTTTTTTATAATCTGTCAAAGACAAATATTGATACTAGCAAAAGAAGTTACGGAAGACTTCCAAAGTTTGCAGTCACTGTGGAAGGACAGGGCATTTGATTGATACATGCTATAGAAAATATGGTTTTCTACCTCAGTTCAAGTTTAAAAGTCAGAAAGCATATTGTAATAGTAACCAGCAGAATCATGAAGGTTCAAGGTCATAAGTACATTCTCAGCCAATTGGTTTTACTCTTGAGCAATATTAAACATTATTAGCTCTTCTACAAGTCTAAATCCAGTGACAATGTCCCTAATCAAATTTCTGTCATTCCTTCCGACACAACAACACTTGGTAATAAATTTTTCTCTTCCTTTAGTTCTTGGATTCTTGATAGTGGTGCTACTGATCATATTTGTCCATCCATGACTCATTTCACTTCATATCATCAAATTAATCTTATCTCTGTCAAATTAGCAAATGAAAATCAAGTCATTGCAAATTATTCTGGAAGTGTTTTTATCAATCAATATCATGTCCTAGATAATGTTTTGTATATTCCTAACTTCACTTTTAATCTTCTTTTAGTAGCAAAGTTAATTGACAATATATCTTGTGTGACTATTTTTATTCTAATGGTTGTCATATTAAGGACAAAAACTCCTTGAAAGTTATTGGATCCGCTGAAATTGAAGATAGACTTTATATACTCAGGGTCCCTTCTTATCGAAACCTTCAAATCAGACTTATCAAATCTTCACATATCACCCATACTATCAATTTTAGTTCACCTGTAAAATTTTTTAGTTGTTTCTCTTTCTTCTTTTTTCTTGATTCACATTTAATATTCTTCATAATTTGTATCTACAAGAAATATTGTCCAACTTATTTTGTTACATTGTACTCATACACTGATGTAGTTGTATTATCATATAGCTTTCATCTAAGCAAGATCAAATATTCATATAGGTGTTATCTCGTAAAATTTTAATATTCTTGGTGATTGTGTTGTTCTGTAAATTCAATTTGTTAATCACGTATATCAGTCAATTAAATTTATGTGATTTTATTTTGCTGTAAATTTTTAAATTAGTATTTGTTATTTAAATCAATTGTAATTTTAGTAGAATTTCTAAACAAGAATTTATCTTATTATTTTTCAAATTAAATCTTCATTTTTCACTAAGTCTTTCAATTGATTTTTCATTGTATGGCTACAAATGCTGTAACAAATTGTTTTATTTGAAAGTATTCGGTCTTTGAAAAAAACTTTGATAAAATTCAATTCACCCTTTTCTTTAACTCAGTTAAAAATTATTTTCAGTTCATAGTCTTTGATTTTATATTAATACTTCACTTTCTACCTCACAATAGTAGACAACCTTAGCAAAAATATTTTTTTCCTTTTATCTTTAATTTCCTAGATTTATTTTGAATTATTACCTTAGATCTTAAATCCTAAAATATTATAACTTCATTACTTATTATTTTCAATTTAAAAACTAATACTTCACATTAAACGATAAATGTCATGCTCTTAAAATATGTTTTCTATTATATACAAAAAATTTCAAATATCATAATTGTTTATTCATATTTTATGTATTTAATTTTATTTTTTCAACATATCATACTGGGAGTTTTTATTTGATTATATAAAAATTGTTTTATTGAAAGTATTTATTTTTATAAACTGATCTTTGCAAATAAATTTAATAAAATTCAATTCATCCTCCTTCTAAACTCGGTCAAAAGTCTTTTTAATTAACAATCTTTAATTTTCTATTAATACTTCACTTTCTTTTTAATTACAATCTTCATAATAATAGACAATCTTAGCAAAAATAATTTTTACCTTTTATCTTTAATTTCCTAGATTTATTTTGAATTATTACCTTAAATCCTAAACTCTAAAATATTATAATTTTATTACTTA
>Ga0099824_1003730_pt1 | contig 22166 bp, 10 predicted proteins | sample SiratrowhiteBW_FD_76837 | JGI IMG/M metagenome (GOLD analysis project Ga0099824, IMG submission 76837) | Root nodule microbial communities of legume samples collected from California, USA - Siratro white BW | ecosystem: Host-associated > Plants > Roots > Nodule | place: USA: California... | reverse complement strand
TTTTCTTTCTCTTTTCTCTTTCTTCATTTTTTACTTTTATTATTGTTTTCTCCTATCCCTCGCCCCCCCAAATATTTTTTGTTCTCTTTCTTCCCCCCATTTTTTTTTTTTTTTTTTTTTTTTTTTTTTTCTGTGGGGTGCACTGTAAACATAATGATATATAAACTATATACAATGAATCGTAATCAAGACAAGACATGGAAGGTTAACTAAAAAAATGACAAGTCATATGTGTGAGGAAAATGATAAATTTTGCAAAGGCCAATCCTAGAAAAGATGGAAGCCTAACTTCCAACACTGATTTTCACTCATTGTCAACTTTCATCAACTTGGATCGTTTCCTCGTTTTCGATCGCTAAGCTGAAAATATTCATATCTTAAACATAACAATGCCTACAATCAAAACAACAAATCACTATATAATTGTCAATCACAAAGGCTATTGGAATTTTCTAAAAAAAAACAACACCTATTGGATCTCCCAATCGTTCTTTCCACAACAAATCAATCATATAATTGGGAGTTCCTACCACATAATCTAGATAGATTGCCGTAAATTATCGTCATTTTGTTGCGGAAGATTCCACACTTCCATCAACAATTAAACGTGGCTTATCTTGTCCCTGCCTAACACCTTTTTCTCTTCTTCCGTCATTTTGTGTTGAACTTTCCATTTGGGTTTGCGGGTGTGAGTGCTCCACTAGTGCACTTCACAAAGGATTATGACAAAGAAAACGAGTGATAAATGAAAAAAGGTGTATGATTATGAGATTATTTGGATTATGAGGAAGAAACGAAAAGGACTTACAATGATGAAAAGGGCTTTACGAGTTTATTTGGATTAAGAAAGAAAAAGACTAATAATTGAAAAAAGACTCCACAGAGTGGAACAGCATAGAGCATAGTTTGGGCCTACACTTCCCCACGCGAGAAAACACACTCCACTTTGGCCTTTATTATGTATTTGGGTTCATCGTTCAAAGAGAATACACGTTGATTAGAGAATGCAACTTCTCTTTGGGATAGAGACACCGTGACTGATTTTGTTATTACGTGTGCCTGGACCACCACACCAAGACCTAGCTGCACCAAATAAAGTTGTGAAAAACATTAGCACAACTATAATGTTGTTGGGACCTTCTTTTTTGCATAGCTATGCACCGTATGTAAGAGACAATTCACTCTTTCTTTTCATTGTATTATGGTTTTGCCATCTTTAATTTTGCACATTATATACATTCATACACGCATTGCATAAATGGTCCCTCACTGCAATTTCCAGAGCCAGGATTTCCAAAAAGTAACACAAATTTCTAACACGTGCAACCTTTCTCACCAATCATTCACATTAGACATCTTCAAAGATGGTTCTCTCTTTTGTCATATGCGATCACCTTTTGGGCCCATAAACAATGAGGCCTGGCTCACGGCCCAGTTGCGAGGAAGAGACATATCCGACAATGAAGCAAAAAACAAATAACGACCATCAACCGTTTCTCTTTCCTCCTAACAGAATCCCAACGGTTTTCGCATTAACAAAGAAGAGATTAAAGAGTTTACCCCGTCCACGTCCCCTTCAAACACCGCCACGTGTCCTCTTCTTTTCTATAACATTCACTCACTCCTCTCCTTCTTCATCATTCAATCTAATTCCCTCACACTTTGTCTCTATCATCATCATACAATAATATTACCGTAATAATCACAATGCCCACTGTTGCTGCTCCCCCTGTACCTCAAATTCAAAGCACCACTGACCATGAAGTAGAATCCCCCAAGAAGAACAGAATCCAGGTTTCCAACACCAAGAAACCCCTTTTCTTTTACGTCAATCTCGCCAAGGTATCTATCCGTTCTTTCAATTTTCTCTTGTAAAGATTCCTTCTTTTGATCTTAGATATGAAAAATTTCTTGCTTTGAACCAGAGGTACATACAGCAGCGCGATGAGGTTGTGCTTTCTGCTCTTGGAATGGGTGCGTTTTCTCTTCTCATTTGTGTTTTGATCATAAAGATCCTTTCTTTAATGCAAATTACTCCATTTCATGTGTTTTTTTTCTTTTGGGTGCATTCATGCTAGTTAAATTAATGTAAATGTAAATCTCTCTGCAGCTATAACTACAGTTGTTACGATTGCCGAGATTTTGAAGAACAACGGACTTGCTACTGAGAAGAGTGAGAGTCATTGTTTGTTCTGTTGTACATTGATGTCTCATACAAGATGGTGTTGTGGTAACCCTAATCAATGTTTTGTGATGGAACAGAGGTTTCGACATCTTCAGTTAGCATGAAGGACGAGAACAAAGGTCGCTTGGTCCAGAAGGCTAAGGTGGGTTGCTTGCAAGTTGATTTTAGTTTCATTTTGTGTCTTACTAAAGGGTGTTTGATATCTTTTTCGTTATTTACTAGATTGAAATTGTTCTAGAGAAATCCGAGAAGTGTGAGAATCTTACGGCTCCTACCAACACTGAATCAAAATCAGATGCAAAAGACCGTGACAAGAAATGACAGAGACAGGAAATGACAGATGTAGGAGATCTGGGTCAATGTGCACCTTAACTTGTTAACATCCATATTCAATTTTTCTTCTGTGCTGTTTGAATCCATAGACGTACATAAGAGGATAGATGTTAGATAACTGTTTCATTGAATACCCACGAGAAGAGGAGTCATTAAGTTACAATGATAAACAAGCTACCACTCAGTAGTCAAATACTAGGTTTTCATATTTCCAAACTTCAATGTTGTCACTTTAGTATGTCATTCCTAGAGATATTTATGATGATTGCATAAATTGATTCATTATTTTTCTGCATCTTCCTACTCCTTATGATTTTTTTATTTATTTTTATGAAACTTTATGCAATACTAATTTTAAAGTAAAATGATGGGAGAAAGAACCAGATGTGAAATTGAAAGTATTTGATCTTCAATCACAGGAAGATGGGACTTGTAAGGGACCTATTCTTTTATAATCTTAGGAATGAAAAAAAAAAAAGTACTTGCCCACCTCTTATCTCATGAACTAAAACTAAATTAACAAAATATGACAAAAATCTTTTAAAAATAAATAATATCTAATTAAGAATAACTTTTTAGCCGAATCACACTTAAAATCACAATATTCTCAAATCTATGTTTCTCAGTTAAATAACTTGTTAATCCTTAAAACAAAGTTATGTTATGAAAGAAGTTACTTTCTTAAATAATTAATTTTTTTTAGGAATTGAAAAGAATGGTTGAAGAGAAAAGTACACAAGTATTTTAAAATAAACTATTTAGTAGAATTATAATGATAAAATATTTAATTTATTCTTTCAGAGTGGATATATAAAATAAAAGACCGAATATAAATATCTAAAGGATTTATATATATGCTAAAGACAATTATGAAGCAATGTTTAATCATTTTCCTTTTGTATAATAGAAAAACTAAAAGACATGAAAATAAAAATAACAACTAACACAAAACTAGTGTCTAGTGTGAACAATGCTAACAAAACCAATAAATAAGAGAACAATAACTTCTATAAGACACGTGCTGAAGATCTGAAGAGAAGTGGCACTGTAGCTCCTTCAATTGCATAAAATCTAACAATTATCTAACATGAACATCAATGTATTGTTTCAAGTTTGAGATTTTACTATACAACAATTAATCTTAATTTAGTTTTTCTGTCTTGGTAGGAATTGTTAATTTAGAGATCAAAGTTTCCACATCTCTTTAATTTTAAAATAGAAAATTATATATCTTATGTTTTTAATTAAATAATATTATATCATCTTTCATTTTAAATAAATATTCGTATTTTGTTATGTTTTTAATAAATATTATTCATCCTTTTATATTTTTATCAAGTAAGATTTACTCCTCTTATTTTATATAAAAATATCATATTAATTAAAACTTGAATGAAAGATTAATTTTTAAATATAAAAAAAATAAAGAATCTTTTGTAAAAAATTTGGATGATTTCGCTAAAAATATCATAAAAAATATTGTTTCTAATTTATAGTTCGTTTTACAAACAGTTATATATTTTAGAAGACACCTTTTAATATAGAAAATAGTTATATAATTGATAATTAAACTATTAACTTATCACTGTATATTACATGTAATTTTAATATAAATATAAATATAAATTAAAAGTAAGTACAATTTTTATTTTATCAATAATATAAAGGAAACTAATATTTATTCTAAAATCTGATCTAAAGATAAATCATTGAATTTTTGTTTATAAAATATTGAATTTGCATATTTTAAAACTTTGTTTTTTTGTATTAGCCAGAGTAGCCCACTTCTTATATATCAGAATCTTACTTTTGAAAAAGATCTTAATTATTTTGGAAAGTATTGTTTTTTCAATGTAATTTTAAATACATGATCTATTATTTCTTTTCCAATTTTCTCTTTCAACAATTTTCAATGCATAGTAACAAGGAAAATAAAAGTATAGTTAAAAAAAATGTTATATTGAAACAATTTAAGAATGACCAATAAACATTAACAATTTTTTCTTAAGAAAAAGGACTTTAGGAACACAATAAATAAAGAAAATAATTAATTACTAGTTAATATATCATATTAATTCTAAGATTCCAATATAAGTGTCTTACAAAGGGCAAACTAATTTTAAGAAAATAATACTTCATTTATTATGATTAATTATTATGTTGTTAAATGAACATTTTGTGAATGCAATATATTAAAAACGTTTTCTTGTAAAAAAATGAAAAATTTCTATTTATATTTCATTTTGTAAAACTTTAAAACAACTATTATACCAAATTCCACATTAATTAACATGAAAAACAACAATACAGGGAATACCATGTTTATTTATACACAATGAACTTCAATTTATATGCAAAAACACACACTTTATGTTTACAAAAATTTTATTCTGTCCAAAAGAATGTTTATACAAATTTACATTAAATTTGATCAGATTCAATAATTTAATTAATTATATTGAGTTAAATGGGGGAAAAAGCCATATATGGGAAGATGTTTACTTTAGTGGTTGGGTGACACACAGTATCTATCCATCTATCTTTCTGCTTCATCACTTTCTGGTATATAAGACTGTTCCCTTTCATCCATCACTTGCCTTTCTTCTTCTTCTTCTTCTTCTCCTCAACTCAAAACCCTAGATTCGTAACTGTTCCTCTTAGTCCTTCCAATCAAGGTAAGTTCACACACTACACTCACTTACTTGTTTAATAATTTATTATTCATTTCTAATGGCGATTAGGTGTTTCCCCTTTAGATCCAGTTGATCTGAATCCTTCGTGCTACGTAGTTCCTTCGGGATAGCATGTGATGTGTTGTGATGTTTCGTCTGTCGTATCTGTAATATTGCTTGCTGTGTGTTTTGGCAGTGAAAACGTCGATGGCTGAAGTGGATCAGAACACGAGCGCTGAGCTTGACGCGGAGGAAACAGTTGAGGCGGAATTGCACGGTGGCGAGGAGGCGGTTGTTGCTGAGAAGAAGTGGCCGGGGTGGCCTGGGGAGAGTGTGTTTCGGATGTTAGTTCCTGCGCAGAAGGTTGGGGGCATAATCGGACGTAAAGGAGAGTTCATTAAGAAAATCGTGGAGGAGACACGAGCTCGCGTTAAAATTCTTGATGGTCCTCCCGGAACTGCGCAAAGGGCTGTAAGTCTCTTCTACTTCACTTCTCATCATTCTCATACACTCTTCAATTCCGCTTATGTGTATCTTGCTGTCTAGTTAATTGCAACTTTTTTTTTCCCTTCTTTTGTTGAGGGGAATACGGTTTGATATTATTTTGTTGTTCACATTTCAGCTGCTTGTTGTTGGGCGAGTATTGATGTGGAATCTTTAATGTGCTCTTGTGCCTTTCTTTTTTTCTTCTTTAATGCATTTATTTTATATTTGGCTTTGAGAGGTTTTGACTGAGCTTCTCGAAGATTGGAATAGTGGAAGATGTTGATGCTATTTGCTTTTCCTTGGAGGTTCATGGTGATAGATTTGAGTTATATGTTCTATCCATAGTTTAGCCATTATTGAATTAGATATCAGAAATGAACAGAAACTGTTTGAACTCATGCGGGTATCCTTTTCTGAATTTAGGGCCACTGTGGTAGATGTTTACCTTGTACGTATGCATTGGGGTAGTTCTCTATTTAGTCTTTGTCCTAACTGCTTATAATATTAACATTAGAAAACATTAGGAGAGTCAACGTTCCTTTGCATATAATGGAGGTTTGATTCCTCTTGAAGAACTGGAATTTATGTTTCGTGCATCACTTCAGAGTAACTCTAGTGGTGCTAATTTTGTAGTGGAATTGAGACTGTGGTTTGTCAATGATGTTATGAAGGATAACAGATAGTGGTTATGTTTCCTTCAGCTATCTTTCATGACATTTCCGGAGTCCACTTGTTGTACCCAGAAATTTTAATTAAAAAAATTACAGCAAAAAAAGATATAGCTTTTTCATGGTCTGAAAGTCTAAAGTGCAACCTTACTCATGTACTACAGTAAAAAAAAAAAAACTAACGTGAAGAAGATGAAGCTAATTCGAAATGAAGACTAATGGCAAGAATCCACGGAATATGAATATAATTCTGACGGGAAATGAATCTGTGCAGGTTCAATGTTCCAATTTTAAAGGCAACGACTCAATCATCAATTAGGTCCCAATATTGAAGAACCAAAGTTCCAGATGCAGGGATCAGCATTGAGCATTGCAAAGTGCTGAAAAGTTTGTTAACATGTACCACGAAGCTCTGCATTCCATCTGGTAAATTCAAAACCTGGATGATTGATGTCTTGCCGCAGATTGCAAGCAATGAAAAAGAAGCTTATAACCAAATCTAATACTATACTTAAACCATAAAAAACTGAAGTATTTTTTATTGTTATACATGTTATTGGAAAAAAAGGATACAAAAACTAATCAAGTCTATCAATCAACTCAATCATAACACATGGAGCTTCTCCGTGTTAAATGATAGTTATCATAGTAGTTCTTTACTAGATAATATTGACCATACTGTTGTATGATTAGCTAAATGCACTCTCGTAAACTGAGATTCAATTATTAAGGAGTTAGAAGACACCTCCACTGTGACGTGAATCTTACATCTTCTGCCATGTTATGAAAGTTATTGCTCAATTAGAGTTATTATGTTTCAGCTTGAGACTTCCATTATTGCAAGCAATTCTTAAGTCTGTTTTAGTTGGTTGAATAAAAGCAGCTAGGAGGATTTTTTTTTTTGTGGTATGTGTAATTTATGGAGCTATTCATATATTAGTAGAGGGCTAGTAAGGGAAATTTAAGGTGATATGCTTATAGACCACTACTCAAGTAAGAAAGAATGTGCGGAGGCCTGGGAAACTGTATATAAGGTGTGGAAACGGGGGAGGAAGGAAAGGTGGTTCTCGGTAAGGTGAAAAGTTAGAGCTGTGCAAACTTTAAATTATACCTTAGATTTCGATGATTAAGTCTAAACTCATATTTTAAGGTTTGTTGAAGATGCTTATTAAGATCTCATCTGAATCACGTTCCATGTATTCATCCCACTTGCTTCTAATGAACACTGTGCTTCCATGGCTGGTACTTAACCAAAAGTTGTTTGACATTTTAATTTTCAGACATTACTATCTGGTATGGTTAAATTAAATTATTAAGAATGACCTCATGGTGAATAAATACCCTTGAGAATTTGGGTATTAATAAGCTTAATGGTGGTATGTGATTCCTGTAGCCAATCTCACTTAGTGGGCTGAGACAAGTATTGCCATTGTACCATCAGATCAAGTTGTTAATGTAGATTAATTTGGTATAGAGTAATTGTGATAAGGTCTTGATCACAGTGAGCTGTGGAACTGTTAGAAAACTGTCTGACGGTGAATGATTTCTTCTGGCATTTTGTTGATAGGTAAGGATATAGAGATTAATTGGGGGAAGAAAAAATCACAGAAAGAGGATTTAAACTATTACATTTTGAAATATTCAAAATTGCTTGCTTGTTTGCTCTCTTTCTGAGCTTGACATTATAGGTGGCATGTAATATCCTTAGTACTTAATGTTTCTGTTTGGTGTATTATTGTCAGTTTGTTTTCTACCCTAATTAATGTTTATGTATTATTGTGATACATAGATATTAGAGATATTATGCTGATGGTTGATACTGTTATTTGTTCATTTTGATTAGGTAATGATATCAGGTAAAGACGATCCTGATTCCTCTCTTCCTCCTGCTGTGGATGGCTTATTGAGGGTTCATAAGAGGATTATTGATGGTTTGGAGAGTGATTTTACCCACGCACCTTCAGGTGCGGCTGGGAAGGTTTCTACCAAACTTCTAGTGGCAGCCTCACAAGCGGGAAGTTTAATTGGGAAGCAAGGAGGGACTGTAAAATCTATCCAAGAGGCATCCAATTGTATTGTTAGAGTTCTTGGAGCAGGTTCGTACTTTTTTATGACATTTTCCCGTGTAGTTGTTACTTTTGCGTAATTGTCTTTATTCATTATTTTAGAATTCCGTATTTTCATTGATTTCATTTTGGTTTTTATTATTTGAATATGATTTTAAGCCATGATCGTTACAATCTAATAATAGATTAAGCCATGATTTTGGTTTCAATTCAAGATTGTTACAATCTAATTATAGTTTTCAAAACATTCTGGAATCTTCATTGTCTATCCTTCCTTAACTGAAAATTATTGCAGGAACAATTTGCTGGACTGGTATGAATGAATTTTGGAGAAAATAATATCTATTACTGTGTTCGGGTTTATGCTTTCAAATATAGTATTATTGAAAATTTGAAGCTGTTTTCCAATCTTTGCATTTTGATCCGTTGGTGGGCTGTTTGACACTCTGTAGTTGCTAACCATCTGCATCGTCTTTCACTTCTGCAGAAGACCTCCCAATTTTTGCTCTTCAAGATGACAGGGTGGTTGAAGTAGTAGGGGATGCTGCTGGAGTACATAAGGCACTAGAGTTAATTGCTTCCCACCTAAGGAAGTTTTTAGTTGATCGTAGTGTAATTCCAATATTCGAAATAAATGTAAGTGAGATTTCACCTTACACTCTTGAAGAATATTTCTTTTTAATAAGATGCGAAATGCTTTTAGATTTTTTTTCACGATCTGTTTTTAAAAAATTTAGTGCTTGTTTAAAGTTTTGAAAAAATAGATGTTGAATAAATCAATTTTTTTACTATTTTGAGTAGCTTGTGAACAAAAGCTAACTATTTAAAATAAAAAGTTCTTTTTATATTGTTACCAAATAAAAATAGCTTATACTTCAAAAATAACTCTAAAAAATAAATTATTTTTTAATAAATCCTTAAAATCACCTTTTTATTAAGCCATAAATTATTATTTCTCCAGATGCAAATAGCCAATACCCATCACCCCGAGCACATGCCACCCCACCAATCTTGGGGTCCACCTCAGGGCCTTCCTCCAAATGCTGGTGGAGGTCCTGGTTTTGGACCTCCTTCTCAATACATGCCACCTCCACGACAACTTGATAGTTATTATCCACCAGCCGAGATCCCTGTCGAAAGACAGCCCCATCAAGGTATATCTGCCTATGGAAGAGATGCTTCAATAGGCGTTCATGCTTCTTCAAATGCTCAATCTGCACCTTCCGTAGTCACACAGGTACTTGTGCTTCTTGGAAAATTGTATTGTAGTAATTTTCACAGAATGCTGTAATTGTTCTTAGGAGCTGTGGGTTTTGTATTTGTGGAAATTTGTTGACTGCTGTTTCTTCGATTTTGTTCTATAACTGTTGTAAACCTAGCTGGCTAGTCACAATTTCCCATTTAAATTGATATATAGTTAGATTTAAGATAGCCGAAGATGATGCAAAATGCACAAATACTTGGATTTTTCTTAAATATTTAGCTAAACAAAGTATGTGAAATATCTTGTGAATGTATTCTCCAGTTGTTTATTAGACGTGGTATCCTGTTTGATTAGTAGTTTATGCTTGACTTTAAATGGAACTGTGGGTGCAAACACGCTTATCTAGCTATGTATTCACATTTGGAATTAGAGAATATGCAATATATACTTATTAATTAGACCTGAGTTCCTGTTCTTTATAAAATGTATTACATTTGAATCATGATGAATTTTATTTTTGCTATTTTGGCAGATCACGCAGCAAATGCAAATTCCTCTATCATATGCTGATGCTGTCATTGGAACAGCAGGAGCGAGTATAAGCTACATCAGAAGAGCTAGTGGGGCTACTGTTACCATACAAGAAACAAGAGGTGTTCCTGGGGAGATGACAGTTGAAATCAGTGGAACTGCGTCTCAAGTCCAAACAGCTCAGCAACTGATACAGGTATTCTGATCTTGATCTTTTTTTAATCAACTTAAAAAAAATTCAATCCGTGAGATGCTGCACGTCTTGTAAATATTTTTTTCAGCGGTAATTAGACTTCTATCTTATTAGTAGTATGTATGAAATTATTTTGTGAAAAGCCGTTTGCAGTGTTCATAGGGGACATAAAATATTCATTGCATTTGAGTGTCATCAAGATTAATCTTTATAACTAAAAGTGGAGAAAACTAGAAGCTGGTTGAATTTCAAAATTACAGTTATCGGTCACAAAGTATCATCTCAATAAAAAATTGGGAATAATTTTCTAATAGTTTTTTCTTCCAATCTTCCTGTTCACAATCTCATTTCATTTTCAATCTTATTTTGGTTCTGAAGAGAGGCTAAAGGTTTTTCCTAGTTTGATGCTAATTTTGGTATCTATTATAAGTCTGTTAGTATTTTTAAGAAAAAAAAAAAGTATTTTTTAATAAAATAATTATTTACTTGCGAAATTTACATGTTTGGATGAAATTATTTAGAAAAGCAGAAGCATGGAAAAAATAGAGAATTGCTTTTGCTGCTGCTTCTTTTTTACGTTAATTTTTTTAATCACAAACAGATAGTACCCATGTGAATGTTTGAACTGATTTAATACATGTCTGGTAATGCTTAAATTTAGGTAACCAGTCGTTTATTTTTAAAAATTTCTCCCTCATAAAGTAAAAATAAGTTACTTCTTTTAAAGAGTTAAACCAAACTGGCACTTGCCTCACGTGATTAGTGTGCATGGTAATCAAGCAATACAATTAATGAATGTGAATGTGGTGCAGAATTTCATGGCTGAAGCTGCAGCTGCAGCTGGTGGAGCACCAGCACAACCGCAAACAGGTGGGCCTGTTGCAGACCAAGGATACAATTCTTATCCTGCCCATGCTTCTGTCTATGCTTCTCCTCCTTCCAATCCAGGACATGCTGGAGGCTATAGCTCTGTTTATGGTGCAAACTATGGCTACTAAGCTGGACAGTGCTACTAATGCATCCACTATTTCAATGTAAAATTCTGGGAACAGAATTAATGTAATAATTTAACAAATCTTAGATTATTGTGTGACCTTGTATTGTGTTGTACTCGTAGTCATTTGAAAGATTAAACATACCACTGATGTATCATCTACTTGTTCTACGATTTTGTCTGATTGGTGCACCTATGCAGCGTCTTTGTTTTGCTGAATTACTTGCTAAAGGAACTGCTAAGCAGAGTTCAATTTCGTGTGTGGAGGATGTTATTTGGGAATGCCTACCGGACATGGATTGCCTTCAATCAACTTCCTCGCACTTCACCCTTCAGTTATGATTTTCCTTAAAAATTAATTAGAATACTTACGTTTGGCCTGAAACTAAGTTTATTCAGGTGACTTCGCGAGAGCAAACTAGAAGACTCCAATACCTGAGTAATGTTGACTATACTGTTATGTAATTGGCTAAAGGCACTATCCACACTTCCAATATTTCCGAATAATTCTTTTTTTTTTCACCCTAAAACCATTAGAATATAAGATAGTGGGAGTAATTATTCATAATATTTTTAAATGAGTTTTATTTGAAAAAAAATATCCTTTAAAATATTTCTTTTTAAAAGAGGTGGGTGTATATAAGAAAAGGTATAAATAGCATTGGTTTAATGAGTTTAAGCTTTTTACAGAATGAGATATGTTATAAAAATGGGCTGTGTAAATAGTGTCAAGACTGCTTCTTCCTTCTTCTTGCACCTACAAACCTATGTGAATCGGATGGCTCCAATCCGGTTTACATTTTTACCAAAATGTAAACTGGACGTGGGGCATCCGGTTCATATGAAATTCATATTCTCCGATGCAGATTCACTGTCGATGGTAATCCAATCATCAAATTAATTATCCTAATTATCAATACCACTCACAAATTGCTAATAAACATAATCTTTTTATTTACTTTTCATTTGTTTAAAGCTTTAATTCAGATTGAAGCAAATACGCAGCTTCTCCTAGATTTGCTATGCCAATGTTGCAGACTCTCACCCACATGCACAGATCACTTTTGTTGGCGGTGAAGGTAAAAAACAGATACAATGATTGAACCGGATGCTACAGTAAAACAGTGAATCGGATGCAAGCAAATGGAGAATGAAACAGATAAGAGTGATTAAGGAGATAAATGGAGGTAGAGGGTATTTTGGTCTTTTATCATTTATCATTTAAGGACATATTTGTATTTTTTGCTGAACTATGAAGATGCAAGAGGAGGATATTAAAGGGTATTAAGGTGAAGGAAGAATTTGTCCACAACATTGGGTGGCGGCCCAACAATACAACACACCAAATAAAAGAATTGTGAAGCCCACTTGGCTCAAATTATGTTTGACCAAAACTATGAGCTGTCATCTTTGCCCCAGTAGGAATCTTTTTTTTTAAGAACAAGTCTTGTGTATCTTGTATGGATTGATTACTCAATGTCTGCAATGATCCTTTTGAGACCAAAACCTTGTAATAATGGGGGAGGGAGAAAAAAATTGGTTTGTTTAGTTTTGGTTTGTTTTATCTTTCACGTATCAATGTAACAATTCGGTATTTATTCGCCACATTTAAATTTAAATGTTTTATTCTATGTGAATAAGTTAATGTCATAAACAAATTTACAAGCCTTGGGACTTCGGAATGCAAAGCATCACAATGGTGGTAAAAGTTAAAAGGTTTTGCATTTTTTTCTTTAAACAAATCAGTAAATTCATTAAATGTAGTTTTTTTTTTATCATCAACTATTTTAAATTGTTGAATCAATTACTTTTTATTGATCTCTCTCATAGTTATCTCCTGTCCATCTATCCTCGCACAGGTTCAAGCCGTTGTTTGGAATCACCATGCACCAGAGGTTCTTCTTAGTGGTTCGGTTGATCGTACTGTTGTTTTGGTAATGATCTAATGTTCCTTGGATGTTTTGCCCTGTCATTGATTTCTTATATGGTACTCTATGTTTTTATCTTCATATAAAAATGGATATGTTTTAACATGGAAAGTGAAAAAGCTCACTGAGGTTTTTGTTTCTGTATTCTGGATAATCTGTTCTTTAAAATGAGGTTTATGTTTCTGTATTCTGGATAATCTATTCTTTAAAATAAAAGTTGTAACTAATTGTTTTATAGGTATGAGACACTTTATCTGATCCTACGATTTCTCAAAGATATGGAAACTAGAAGAAGTAGTTGAACTTGGCTATACATGGATGAGGTATCTATTGGATTTCTGAGCGCTGATCGAAAGAAAAGAAAAGAAAAAAAGAGAGATTTGTATGTGGTTTCAGAACCCTCAATATGTTGCTCATTACAGGCTTATGACATGTTAGTTTTCTTTTAGGAAAGTTTTTTAAATTGCAATTAAGTCCTTTATCTTATACATAAATTATATTAGCCCCACCACTATTTCTGCATGTGTCCCTTTCACATGTATTGAATTGAATGATTAAATATTGTTGTACGAGGATATGTCTCTTTCACATGGATGATTAAACATTGTTATACGAGGATGTCTCTTTAACATGTAGTTAGGTCTTCTTACAACTGTCATGATGCTTTCTTCCCATCTTTTCATAGCATCATCCACTCTTACAAATTATATTTCTTCAAATCAGCTGACACAAACAAAACAAATAATTTTCTCTCACAAACAAAAACAACTTTCTCTTCCGTCAATCAGTCCGAACACAGTAAATCACCTAATCCTAACAACGTATAAGCGGTCAATGAACCTATGTGTGACACATTCAAACGACCCTCGAGAAGTCTAAGGACTTGAGGAAGAAAATGGAAAATAATAAGAAGTGAAAAGTTTAAGTGGGATGATTAATATAATAGAATAAAAATTAACTTTTATAAATTGGTATATTTAGAAAAATGACAGAAGTGTTAGTTGTATTAAAAATGAAATCCCGCCTCATGTTTCATTACAAACCGAATACTTATATTTATAAAATATTGATGCATAAATTTTTTAAAAAATTAAAAGTTGAAATTGAAATGAATTTCAAATTACTATAAAGAAACTTAAATTGCTGATAAGTCTGATTTTCCTTAAAAGGGTAATTATTTACTTACATTTGGCCTGAAACTAAGTTTCAATTTAAATCAATCCAAAGGTTCGTTAGCAAAATGAAACCATTCAAACTATAAACTTAAATCCAAACATGTAACCACAAGAGACAGAACACAATCAATTAGGTCCCTGATTGTCTTTCCCTTCTTTATATTGGAACAGAAAATTTACGGACTATGAAGTCAGTTAAGTTAAGAATGTTAGCTTTGAAATAAGAATGTATTGAAGTGTTGTATGCGCACTGAAACAATGCAAATTAATTTGACTATAGATACACAACAGCTGAAACATTAATTCACATTAATGTAAAGAAAATGAAAAAAGATAATTTGGTGGAGGGTCTAAGCTAGAAAGGCTAAACAATAAATAATGAAAAACTAAGGTGTAAGAGGAGACTTAAATGGGAGCTGCACAGGTGGTTCTGAAGTGACCTGTTTGGTTGCAACGACTACAATGCACAACCCGTTTTACACGGCCACGGTCTTCTGCCCGAACTCGTTTCTTTCTGGGTCGACCCGGTGGCCTTAGTGACTTGGGAGGGTTAATGGTAAGTTGAAGCTGAAGTTGATCAACATCAGACACAGCAACAACCCCCTCAGTCTCAGACAACTCCTTCCACAGAGACTTATCAGGAATTGGGTGTATGGTTTGTGAGTATGTCTTTCTATAGTTTGCAACAGTAAAACAGCTTTCTGTGAATCGTTGCACATTCTGCCTGATTGAGAGAAGAGCAGCCACAGCATGTGCACAAGGCAAACCATACAGCTGCCACCCTCTACATTGACAACAACGGGTCCTAATATCAACAGTGTTTGTTCCTTCATGTGATATAACTTCAAATTCAGCATCAGTGGCACGAAGTACCTGGTGTGTTCTAGCACGATCAAGAGCGTCTGTAACAATTCTCTCAGCTGAAGGGACAAGTATTGATGTCCACTGCATACTGGTCTCTCGCCGCTCGTTGAACCAAGTCATTAGTTGTCTTCTTATGCATTCCATCATTTGAATTATTGGAAGCCCAGATGCTTCTAATATCCACGTGTTTAAAGATTCAACTATGTTTGCTGCAAAATGAAAAAAACTTTGCCCCTCAAAGTATGCAGTAGCCCACAAATTAGGTGGAATTCTTCGAATCCAGTACGCAGCATCTTGTGATATTTCTTCAATCTCTAAAACCTTTGCTTCAAATTCAAGTATGGTAAGAACTTGAGCTGCTTGCCATAGAAGATCAACAAGTATTGTGTTATTAAACTCCTTGCGGAAGCTGTCACTCAAGTGACGCATACAAAATCCATGGAAAGCAGTGGGAAAATTTGCTTCCACGCCATCTACAATTCCCTTCTGCCTGTCGGACAAAATTGTAAGCCTTGGCATGTTTTCAGTGTTTGTCTCCATCAGGTTATGAAGTTCAGAGAGAAACCACATCCAATTATCATCACTCTCCTCATCAACAACACCGAACGCCAAAGGAAAAAGAGCCCCGTCACCATCAAATGCGGTGGCTAGAAGTAATGTACCAAGATACTTGCTCTTTAAATATGTTCTATCAAGCTCTAAAAGTGGTCGACAAGTATTTAAAAAACCATATATTGATGCTTGAAAGGATATGAATAGGCGTTGGAAGCAATTATCATTTGGATTTCCATAAACAGATGCAATACTGCCTGGATTTGTGCGTTTCACCTGTTCACAGTATTGTGGAAGCAAGCGGTATCCCTCTTCAAAAGATCCACGCATTGCCGCCATGATACGCTCCTTGCCTCTCCAAGCTTGCTTGTATGACAAAGTGATGCCATGAACCCTATGAATCTCTTCCAATATCTCCTTTGGCTTGCAATTAGGGTTCTCCCTCAGCCTTTGCTCCACAGAGGTAGCAACCCATTGAACTGAGGCTTGTTGATGGCCAAGATGTGAAATTCCTCCACATGTGTGACTCTCATGGATTGTCCTAATAGTAAAAGTTGGAACACCAGGGAGTTTTGCTGCATGAATGCGCCAGGGACATCCTTCACTTCGGCATTTAGCAGTAAAGCGAGTCTTGTCAGATTTTATAGTCTGCATCTCAAAGTGCAGAGCGATTGCTGTATCCCTCAATGCCCTTCGGCAACTCTTAACATCAGGGAATTCTTGTCCCACTGACAATTCATAATTAGGACTTATGGCTAATGTACGAGCCTGAATTACCGGGGATGTAGCAACCATAAGCTGGGATTCATGGACACCCATTTCTTCAGCAGATTCAATACTCATTTCTGGGTTCTGAACCATATTCATCGCCATGTTCTCATCAAATTCCTGATTTTCTGAAACAGTCAAATCATTGTTCTCTGTTATGGTCAACTCATGGTTTTGTGTGGGAATGGGCATCTCATGGCCATCATGCTCAGGTTTTTGATCCATGGATAGCTCATCCTCATGCCCATACCTGTGAACACCATCTCCATCAACATGGTTCAGTCCCAAACCCAAATCATGGTCACTGGCAATTCCTAAGCCCAGTTCATGATCGTGAGTTTGCCCCAGACCCAAATGCTGATCATCAGTTTGTCCCAATTCTAAATCATGGTTCCCACTGAGGCCCAAACTATGACTGTGGTTCAGCACCAGTTGCTGGTTATGACCAAGTGCTAAATTATGACTCTGGTCAATTATCAAATCATGATTACTCATTGAAGACATGAATCACTATATATCACGACAATGAGAATCTGCTGATAGAACGCCAGCTGCAAAAGCCACAGATAGCAATAGACAAGTCAGATCAAATCATATAAATGTGAAGTTTGATGATTATATACAAATAGATAGCAAATAAACAGTTCAAAGGAGGCAAGGGAGTGAAGATACACCAACACCACCAAATCCAGCAACAGTATGAAATTCATACCACTAGAGTCAGCTACAAAAATGGGATGCATAACGTACAAAACGCTCTCTCCGCTCTTAATAACCTAGCTACCACAAGTTATAAATCCCAATTTGCATAATACGATGTCAAGTGCTGAGTACAATTACACTATAGGGATTACAGAATACAAGTCCATGATTGTACAGTACACTGTCAATAACCAAAACATACCATTCGAACTTCATTAATCTATAAACCGTCCCAGAAATAAATTGAAATCATAGGATACACAATAAAAACCACCCCTTTTAAAGCCGAGAGAGAAAACATCAATTTTGCAATCCAAGAAAAAATTGCATTGAGCTCAAGTTAAGAGTGGTGACTCCAGTGAAGCTATATAAAAAACTTCAACAAGACCCCCCAGTGAAGATTTTAACAAAAAAGCAAACATTAAATCCCAGGCAGAATTCAAAGCGATAATTAAACAAAAATTAAAATGTCGAAATTACAAAGCACGACCCCCCAAGAATTGAATGCAATAAATATATTGACGATGAAGAGAGTGAGAGTGAAATTACCTGAAAGATTGAAACTTGGAAGAAAAAAAGCGGAACCCTAGGTGGGAATGGAAAGGGGTTGATCGAAAAAAAAAGAAGAAACGGGAATTTGAAAAATTGGCGGGGAAGTGGAGAAAATCGGAATTAGGAGAAGAAGGGTAAGGAGAAGAGAGGAAGATTGGGAATTAGAGGGTCCTCAAGGGAAATCCATACCTTCAACCATGCACCAACAGAGGGTATTTAGGTCAAACGAAACCACCCTCTCCTCTTTTCTTTTCCTTTCCTTCTAATTACTCTTTTGCCCCCACTTCCAGATTATGCTTCAAATATGCAACCTTATTTCACTTCACCTTCACACCTTTGATCCTATCACAATAGTTTACATTTGATTTTTCTATTACCATATTTAACTATGTATTAAATACCAATGACCAAAAACTTATTACTTGGCTAAAACTCATTCAATTATATCCTTTTTATTAGTGCATTCTAACTCTTCACTTGTTATTACAAACTTTTTAAATCATTATTATTCAATTAAGAAAAATCATGTAATAACACCTTATTAAATACTTTTCTTCAGTTCCTTTTTACATGTCTTTCAAACTTTGTATCCAAAAATTAAGAAATGTAATTCTATCTCTTAATTCTTGTCTTGAAATATTTAATTACCATTTATTGTCTTCAAAAATTATTGTTCTTAATCTTTAATTTATTTTCAAATTAATTACTCTTTTATTTCATTTCAAAGTAATAATTTATTTAAAAAGTAAAAATATTTTAATAAATTCATATATAAAAAATGGTAATTTTAACATCATTCTTGTTATTAATATGTAAAAATAAATAAATTGGAGTCATTATAAAACAAAAAACATAATAAACTATAAATAAAAAAATGTGGTTATGATACAAAGATTGATGTACGTATTCCTTAAATCATAACAATTTAGAATTGTCAAGAGTAAGAACTATTGATTGATTTGGACAAATCTTACTCCTCTAACAATTCAAGCAAAACAATTTGTTTGGTATGAATTTTAAGTTTAATTACTCTAATCGAATTTAATAATAGTTATAAATAATATATTTATAATTTATAAAGTCATACAAAAGTATAAAAGGAATGTGAAATATAAAGTAAATAATTGGTGGTTAACAGATAATTTTGTGATATTAATATAAATATATACATTATAAAATATTCTAACAGATAATTTTAAAAAATACCATCACCGTATGAAATATTTTAAAATATTAGGAAGTTAAACTTTCCAGTACTAAAAATCCAGTGAAGGCTACACTTAGGTCAATTTTGTCTTAAATGTATTATTTAGTTGTCAAAATATAATTATCACAAAAAATAATAATAAATTGTACTACAAAACTAAAATTATACTAACCTAAGGTTATTATCCAGAACATAAATATAGCATATATAAAATTATAATATTAACACATTCAATTTTGTGTCATAAAAAAAATCAAATATCATATTAATGGAGATTTACAACCTCAAAACCCTCATCTTTTCAAAGCCTTAAAGATTTAATGAAATTCAATAATTTTTCATCAAATTCAATAATAATTACATTTAACTAACTATAAACAATAATGAAATTCAAGTTTGTCTGTGTTGCACAATTTGGATCATTCCACTTCAATCATCCACACTGAAACTGGTAAGATCAAACATTTTGTCTCTAGCTTTCCTTTTATTGAATAAGACCTTTATCCAATAAGTGTCTTAAATATTTGAATATGAATTACATACACCATAAGATAATATTTTATATTGATATAATTTATTGTGTAAACTGTGTAACCTCACTTCTAGTTTCTAAGAATTAGTAGCGCAGAAACTTCATCACTGTCAGGATAGACAAGAATGACTTTTGTATCCAGAGCTTTCAAGTGCACAAGAAGTTCTCCTATAAAGGAGGAGAAGCCTCATCATATGACAAACATAAAAAAGAAGAAAAAGAAGATAGTGAGAAAAAAGATAAATGTGCAAGGGAAAATTTATAAATACCAACCTCGTATTATTTATTACTTATTGTATAACAAAAAATATTACAGTCTAAATCACAACTTTAACCAGCCAAATAGTCTAAAGAGTTTGCCATGGAGACATAAGCTACATTATTGATATTTTAATGGCTTCCTGGTATCAGCCTTATTACCCTCAATTCATGTGACCTGGTTCTGTGATTCTTAGTGAAGGTGGAGTTGAGTGCGTCAGGTTGAGACTCTTGAATCTTTTGAAGGTGTGTTAGCAAACTTCCAGGAAAAGTGATCCATTTCATTGTAATGTCTAGTACCTGCTACATCACCAATGGGAACAGCCTCAGAAATTTCTTTCAGGTCCTTTTCCGACAGTTTCACTGCTAAGGCTCCTAGGTTTTGATCCAGATTTTTAATCTTAGTTGTTCCTGTAAAGTTGCAAAGAAATTGATGAGGAACAACCATACACCTACCCACAAAATAACGATGAACACTGAACATATCTGTGCTTCAAAATGCTTTGGATATAACAGTTCAAACTATTCAAAATACTTTATGTACTCCTCGATATTTATCAATGACAGGATACAAGTTCAAGTTTTGGTTTTAAAAGCTGCAGGGAGATTTGATATAGAGCTAAAGAAATCAACTTTTAATAGGTCTTCCTCCTATAGAACTTTATGGAACTAAGCACTTGAGAAGGCAGTAGATATTTGCATGGCAAGATTTACTATCTAATTAAATGAGAAGACCTTCAGTCAGCAACATTAATACATAAGAAAAAACTCAGAATCTTTAAAACATGGAATGCACTATTATACTGCACCAATTCTTCAACTATTAGACCAGTATAAAAATGTATATGATTAAGCTATATGGTGCATAAACTCTGATTTCAGGGAAGCTGTTGCACAACAGAATGACTTCTGATAAGGAGATTCAGTATAAAGGTCTTACTATGTGCTCTATGGTTCAGTATAAGCAACAAGAAGAAAACACTTTTTCACTATTTTTTAGTGTAATATTCTCTAACTTTTTCTAACATACATTTTCCATCTTATGTTGATTTTATTCAGTTTATTAAAACTGGAGGTAGCGCCCCGTGAAAGATGTTCTCCTGACTGTTTTACCTACTCCGTTTGGATGTTCTCAAGAACGAGAAATCATTTTAGGTTTCAAAAAAAACATAGACTTAGTTTCGGTTATACACACTATTAAAGATTATATCATTATCACTAAATTTTTTCTATATTATTAAAAATTATATTAAATTATCAGGTAATTGTTTTAACAAAAAGTTAAAAGTGATATGATTTACTTTTTTTATTTTGCAGTTTTTTATATTCAAATTAGGTCTAGAAAAGATACTAGGACCACTTAAGTCATTTGAAAGATGCCTAATATGTAATGGATCAAAATTAACATGAGATGCCTGTGTCACACTGCTTCTGGAGGTATTTTGAGAAGGAATTGGGCTGAGTACATTGGATGTTTCTCTTCTTATATGAGAATCAAAATCATTTATGTGCGGGAAATTATGGATGTCTTTTTTACTATTGAGATCTCTTGGCTTGGTGGCTATAGGTGTGTGGTTATAGTGCGATTCTGCTTTGGTGTGTAAAGTTTTTTCATTTCCTCAAACTGTTAGAGGTAGATGAAGGAAATGCATGAAGAATTATGATCTTATTCAGTTTAAGGTATCTCACATTTTTTATGAAGGAAATCATTGTGCATATAAGCTTGCTAATTTTGAGACTGACAAAAATTTTAAATGATTTAATTCTCTTTCTCCTGTTATTAGTCAAGAGTTTTTTTAATAATAAGTATCAAGTCTTTTTATTTAAGAGAGTTTGTTTAATATTTTTTGAACATGGATTGAGTTCTCTTATGTTTTTGTTTTTTTTTTTTAATGGATTATTTCATGTGATGAGATGTGATTGTTGAATTATTATTGTTAAAATTCTGGAGAGACTTAATGCCATATTTACAGTGATCCTAACAAGTTTTTTAAATAAAAAAAAAAAAACTATAAGGTGTATAATATGATCAGATTGACATATAATCATAATAATAATAATAAATACTATCTTCTTGGTACGCAGGATGTAGGATACCAGTTCAGACCAGTGAATATCAGATAGCTTGTCACTCACCAGGGATAGGACTAACATCCTCTCCTTGTTCGAGAACCCATGCTAATGCCAACTGAGCAGGAGTGGCCTGATGCTTCTTTGCAAGGCTTTCAATTCGTTCATATATATTCTTGTTCTTGTCCAGGTTCTCTCCTTGGAAACGTGGATGATTTTTCTGATA
>Ga0099824_1003729_pt1 | contig 22169 bp, 17 predicted proteins | sample SiratrowhiteBW_FD_76837 | JGI IMG/M metagenome (GOLD analysis project Ga0099824, IMG submission 76837) | Root nodule microbial communities of legume samples collected from California, USA - Siratro white BW | ecosystem: Host-associated > Plants > Roots > Nodule | place: USA: California... | reverse complement strand
TATTCCCTATATTCCAACAGATTGATATAATCTCTTTATATGTCCTATCATTGTCTGACTCTTCCACTTCTCTCCTTCTTTCTTTACTTATCTCATTTCTTCCTCTATCTCTTTGTTCCTTCCATAATATTATTTCAATTTGTTTTCAATTTCAATTTTTTTTCATTTCATATTTAATCATTCTATAGTATGTATTTATGTGTGTGCCTTTACTTAGAGATTTTGAGCAGTAGATTGATTAAGAAAGAATTTGTGTTCACTTTGACTCCTTTTGAGTGTTTGTGTTCACTTTGACTCCTTCTGAGTGTTTATGTTCACTTTGACTCCTTTTGATTGATCAATATTTGGTAAAAATAATATGAGATTATAAAATAATATTTGGTAAAATAATTTGTGCATATTTAAGGAAGAAAATTTAGAAGTTATAAATTATATTTAAAGACATACCAAGGGTCAAGATCGAATCATAATAGGAGACTTGAAACTCTACCATTAAGTTTATTGTCTTGACAATCAGGTTTTATCTTTTTAACTTATAATATATTATAACTTTTAATTTTATATAAAAATATATAAATATGGCAACTAGAAAATTTGAATCAGGTTATTCAAAACTTAAAAAAAAAAATAAGAGTTGAACTTTTCGTTGAATCACAAAAAGAGACTATGTATAAATTTATAAAAATAAACAAAAAAAAATGAATTAGAAAATGCACGTGAAGAACATAACAATATAAATTTAGGTGAAGATAACAATATAAATATAGGTGAAGATAACAATATAAATATAGGTGAAGACAATAATAAAGTAGTCAACAAAGATAATAATTTTGATTTTCAAACTTAGGATAATAAGTTTAATTCTCAAACTCGTGATAGTAACACAAACTTAGGATAACGAGAATGAAATTGCAAGACAAAATTGTTCTAATATTAAAAATATCATAATTTAATTATTTTTAATTTAAAAAATGCCTCGTTTTTTTATTCACTTTAGGCCTCGCCAGTGCCCGTAGTAGACTGGCAAAGCAATATAAAATAATATTGCATGAACATTTCGTACAGCGAGAAAAAATCCATAAATCATAATGAAGTATAACTGTGAGAGTTTTTTTTTTTAAATTAATGTAGAAGTCGTGCTAGTTGTGCTTCCTAGCACGACTTCTGGCAAAAAGTTGTTTTCGCACACACACGACTTTGTATAAGACAAAAAAAAAATTGTTGCATACTTACCCAATTATGTAATTTTTTTAAAATTTGCCCATATATGTAATTTGCAAATAAATATGCACCACTTTTGTAAATAAAGCGCATTTATTTCTCTTGACATTATGTTAAATTACCTTCATATTTCTCCAATTTTTCAAATGAATATTCATCTTTTTTTCTATATTTTAATAAAATAGTATTTATATTTTTTAATTTTTAAATAAATATTTATTTTCTTTTAGTTTTAATAAATAACTATGTCCGTCATTATTTATTTTTTTGTCTGTTTTCGGAATTGGTTACTTGTTTGGCAGTGGATGACCATTATTTTCCTATTTTTAGAGATTTGTGGCAGCAGAGTAAATGCGCGTAACCATTGATTGAATATAATTGAAATATGCAAATTGAATCCAAAATCAACACTGTGTTAATTCCATTACAAGCTAATTGCAATAATTTTGCATCCATTCAAACAAAACAAAAACAAAAAAAGAGGACATGGGAATAAGGATATATTTTCTCCAGTTGATTATAAATAAAATTTAAATACATTTTTAAGTGCTTTTCAAAATAAGTGAATTTTAGTTTTGCGTTCTATAACTTTTTTGTTTGTTTTTTATCTTTCTAAATTCAAAATCACTATTTATAGTTCTTATAAAATTAACCAATTTTATTTTTATCTTCGTAAAAAATTAATTTTATTCATTCCGAAATTTGAAATAACGATTTTTCATTCTTAATATTTATTTTAAAAAATCATGTTTTTATTAGGAATTAAAAAAGTGTAACAGATAATACGAATGAGTAAATATTAACTGAAATAATTATTGACTTTTCTTTAATAATACTAAAATTATTATTTATAGTTTTAGAGAAAGAAAATAAATAAATAGTTATATGCAATGACGAAATTTTGATTAATGATTTTGAAACCAAAATAATATATTGAAATTAAGTATTATTTTAATATGTCGAATTTTTATATAAAGTTATTAGACATTATTTTTTACAAGTAGCATAGATGGGTTTCTCTTCCCCCACACACGTACTGTATAGATGAATAAATGATGGAACAACAACACCCTCTTTTATCACTTATAACAGTGATCCAACTCTACTCTCAAATAAAATAAAAAATAATAATAAAAAAAAACTATAAAAAGTGATGGATCTGACGGCGAGGTTGAAGAAGAGTTGAGGTTATCTCCTACTCTTATAAGCTTTGACACTAGTTTTCTGTAAGAATCAAAATTAAAATTCATACATTTTTAGGATAGTTAAAACATATATATTTAAAACACAAGTTAATCACAAAAATTTGATAATATTATTTATATTTTTTTCAATAATAAATTACAATAAATATATATATATATAAATATATATATATATATATATATATATATATTATCATAATTTAGTGATAGGTTTGTCATCTAAAACACCATCATGATATTTATTAGTTATCATTGTTACCATTGTTATGATTGAGTGTATTAATCAAGATTGGACTAGCAATAAACTAGTAGGAGATGAACTAGATTTAAGTTTTCTATACTGTTCTTTATCCATTTATATTTTGTTTTGTGTAGAAGTATTGTTATCTTGTAATATTCTTGATAATTCTTGTGTTGCGAGTGGTGTGGTTGCAAATTACATAGGTTTTGTGATTTCTAATTGTGATTTTGATATCCAAATTGCATAAGGTTTGTAATTGGCTTTGTGTAGTAGTGTTCTGCATTGTTTTGCAACTGTTGTGGTGTGTAGTAGGTTGTGTGTTGTGGCGTGTAGTGTTCACTTGTTAGGAGCTGTTAGAAGAATTTGATTTAGTCAAGGAGCGTTTAACAAAGTCCTATTTTCATTAAAGTTGTTAGAGTGTTTTAGCTGTTAATTTTATCTTAATCACTTAGCGTTATTTGTGGTTTGTTTCCTTTTTCTTTTAGTTATTTTGTAAGGCTTTAAAATGCCAAGTTCAGTTTCAATAAAGTATCACTTAGAATTCCAATTGTTTACGTTGCTGGTTTAAGCTATTCTACTGTGAAGCTTTACAATTGGTATTAGAGCCCCCCACTAGGCTCTGTAAAAAGGGAAAGTAGCAATCTTTAAGTGATCAAACAAAGAGAGTATGAGTGAAGATAAAACTTTAACAAAGATTCCTCACTTCGATGGTCACTATGATCATTGGAGTGAATTGATGGAAAATTTGCTTAGAGCAAAGGGTCTATGGAGCTTGGTGGAGAATGGTTTTACAAAACCAAAAGAAGGAACGTTACTAACTGAGGCACAACAGGCGCAACTCGACGATACTAGACTCAAAGATCACCAAGTCAAGCATTATCTCTTTCAAGCAATTGATCGAACTGTCTCTGAACAAATCTTGGACCGTCACATAGCCAAGATTGTTTGGGACTCCATGAAACTAAAGTTTGGTGGAAATTTGAAAGTGAAGAAATCTCTTCTTAATGCATTAAGGAGAGAGTTTGAGGTTCTAGAGATGAAAAGGGATAAAACCATCACTAATTACTTTGCAAGAGTAATGACGATATTCAATAAGATGAGGAGCAATGGAGAAAATATGTCAGACAAGAAAATTGTAGAAAAAATCCTACGTACCCTAACCGAAAAATTTACATATATTGTAGTATCCATTGCAAAATCAAAAGATATTGATAATATGTCCATCAATGAATTATAGAGTTCATTAGTGGTGCATGAACAAAAATTCCAACGAACTAGCAATGAGATGAGAATCAAGTTCTGAAAGTCGAAGGCCGATCAGGAATAAGTAACAGAGGGAGAGGAACTTATAGAGGAAGAGGACGCAGAAGAGGAAGATCAACTTTCAAAAAAGCAACTGTTGAATGTTATAAGTGTCATGACCTAGGTCATTTCCAATATGAATGTCCAAAGATGAATAAGCAAGCGAATTATGCAGAACTCAAAGAAGAGGATGAAATTTTATTAATGGCCCATGTAGAGACACATGAAGCAAAAAGGAGCGGTGTGTGGTTCTTAGATTCTGACTGCTCAAACCACGTGTGGAAATGAAGGTATGTTTTCAAGCTTAGATAAAACCTTTGTCACACTGTCAAGCTTGGAAATAATACAAGAATGAACGTTATTGGAAAGGGAGTTGTGAAGTTAATGTTACAGGGAGTATGTTACACCGTTGGTGATGTGTATTGGGTACCTAAACTCAAGAATAATCTCTTAAGCATTGGACAACTACAAGAAAAAGGAGTAGCGGTGTTGTTCAGAAATGGCGTGTGCAGCATTTATCATCCACAAAAAGGAAAAATGGCATAATTGATTATGAGTATAAACCGGATGTTCATATTGTTTGTTGAATCATCTGCCACAACAAATGAAGGAAGATGTCTCCAAGTTTCAAATACGGATCAACACTTTGGCACTATCGTTATAGTCATCTCAGCTACAAAGGCTTACGTACCTTGAAACATAAAAACATGGTGGAAGGCTTGCCACAAATTGTAGCTCTAAACACCACTTGCGAGACATGTATTAAAGGCAAGCAACATCAGATTCCGTTTACGATAAAAAATAAGTGGAGAGCAACTGAAAATTGGGTTTTGTTCATGCAGATTTGTGTGGTCCTATTACACTAGCTTCAAGTAGCTAGAAAAGGTATTTTTTGTGTTTTATAGATGATTTTTCTAGGAAGGCATGGAATTATTTTCTCTTAGAAAAATCAGAAACATTTTATCATTTTAAATGTTTCAAAACACTAATGGAAAAGGAAGTCTGAATGTCTATAAAATGCTTAAGAAAGATAGAGGAGGAGAATTCAACTCTGCAGAGTTCAATAATTTTTGCAAGCAGCGTGGAGTGAAGAGACAATTGACCGCAGCCTATACACCACAACAAAATAGAGTGGCCGAACGCAAAAATCACACTGTGATGAACTTGGTAAGAGCTATGCTGACAGAGAAGAAAGTACCTAAGATTTTCTGGCCTGAAGCAGTCAGGTGGACGATTCACATTTTGAATCGATCACCTACCCTTGCAGTAAAAGATATGACACCAGAAGAGGCTTGGAGTGGAGAGAAATCGTCAGTTGATTATTTCAGAGTTTTTGGATGTGTGGGACATGTTCATATTCCTGATGCTAAGAGGAACAAACTTGAAGATAAAAGTGTGAGCTATGTTTTATTTGGAGTTAGTAGTGAATCCAAAGGGTATAGGATATTTGATCCAGTTAAAAAAAATTATAGTAATTCGTGATGTAGTTTTCGAAGAAGATCGTGAATGGGATTGGAAAAATTTTGACTGTGAAACAGAGTTGGTCTAGAGGGAAAATATTGAAAATAATGAGAACACAGCTGAAGAAGGAGAAATCACAGGAACCGATTGAATCAGTTGAACCAGCTACTGAAGTTAATTGTCCAGTAGCTGCTACACCAAATTTGGCAATAAGGGAGGGTAGAAATCGGCATCCACCTGCATGGTCAGCCGATTATGTTTTCGGTGAAGGATTATCTGAAGAGGATGAAGCAAACATGGCATTCTTAATTATTTCAGATCCTGTGAACTTTGAGGAAGCTGTCAAAAGCCCAAAATGGAGATTGGCCATGGATGAAGAAATCAAATCCATTGAAAAAAAATCAAACATGGCGCTTGGTGGTTCTATCTGCTGGTGCAAAGAAAATAGGGGTAAAGTGGATTTATAAAACCAAGCTAAATGAGCTTGGAGAAGTTGACAAACACAAGGCGAGATTGGTGGTAAAAGGCTACACACAAGAACATGGAATTGATTATACAAAAGTGTTTGCACCTATGGCCAGAATGGATACTGTGAGGATGATCATTGCTTTCGTGTCTCAAAAGGCTGGAAACTCTATCAGTTGGATGTCAAATTGGCTTTTTTACATGGCAAATTAAAGGAAGATGTTTTCGTAGAACAACTAAAAGGCTATGACAAAAAGGAAAGCGAGCAGATGGTGTACAAACTTCAAAAGGCTCTCTACAGATTAAAACAGGCACCTAGGGATTGGTTTAGTCGAATAGAGTCCTATTTCATCAAAGAGGGATTCAAAAGTAGTTCCAATGAGCACAAACTCTTTATCAAGAAGAAGGGAGCTAAAATTCTTATTGTGAGCATTTATGTTGATGATCTTTTATTTACTGGAGATGATGAAGAATTATTGGGAGAATTTAAATGTTATATGAAGAAAGAATTTGATATGACTGACTTAGGCCAAATGAGGTTTTTTCTTGGAATTGAGGTAATACAAAGATCAGATGGTATTTTTATATGTCAAAGGAAGTATGCAACTGAGGTTTTAAATCGATTTGGGATAGAAAATTACAATTCTGTTTGTAATCCCATTCTTCCAGGACAAAAGATTGGCAAAGATGAAAATGGCACAAAGGTGGATGCAACCTTGTACAACCAGATAGTGGTAAGTCTAATGTATCTCACGGCTACTCGTCCTGATCTCATGTTTGTTATGAGTCTGATTAGTCGTTTCATGGCATGTCCTACACAACAACATTTTGCAACAACAAAAAGGGTCTTAAGGTACTTGAAAGGTACTATGAACTATGGTGTATTCTATAAAAGGGGAGGAGTTAGTGATTTGATTGGATTTACTAATAGTGACTATGCCGGTGACATGGAAGATAGCAAGAGTACTTCAGGCTATGTATTCATGATGAGTGGAGGAGCAGTAGCTTGATCTTCTCGAAAGCAACCTATAGTCACTTATCGACTACAGAAGCTGAGTTTATGTGTTGCATATGCATGCCAAGCTATTTGGATGAGGAGGATACTCGAAGAGATTGGTCATTCACAAACAGAAGGAACAAAGCTCATGTGTGATAATGCCTCAACCATCAAGCTGTCTAAAAATCCAATTCTACATGGTCGTTTCAAGCACATAAGGATAAGATTTCATTTCCTTAGGGATCTTACTAAAGAAGAGCTGTTAATTTACTATTTTGTGGTACTCGAGACCAACTTGTTGATCTGATGACAAAGCCTCTCAAATTAGAAGCTTTTCAGAAACTGCGTGAAGAACTTGGTGTGCATAATGTTTTTGACTTAAACTAATTCTTAATTAAGAAGAATAAGTTCAAGGGAGGGATTGTTAGAAGAATTTGATTTAGTCAAGGACCATTTAACAAAGTCCTATTTTCATTGAAGTTGTTAGAGTGTTTCAGCTATTAATTTTATTTAACCACTTAGCGTTATTTGTGGTTTGTTTCCTTTCTTTTAGTTATTTTGTAAGACTTTAAAAAGCCAAGTTCAGTTTCAATGAAGTATCACCTAAAACTCCAATTGTTTACGTTTCTGCTTAAGCTATTCTATTGTGAAGCTTTACAGGAGCAAGGGTTTTGTATTGTATTGAACTGATCTTGGTGATCCTTTTAATGGAACTCTTAGCTTGTTGGCAAAGGACAGGACGTAGCCCTTAAGAAGGGTGAACCAGTATAAATCTTTGCGTTCTTAATCTCTCTTTCTCTCTTCTTTAACACGTCTTTATATTTGTTGTCGCTCGCATAATTTATTGTTCATAGCGCTCAATTGATTGTTCATTCTTCTGGTGTTATATTGTGTTATCTGGAACTATTTTTACATCTGTTTCAATTGACAGTTTTAGTTCTTGACTCTATTTGAGTGTTTCCTGTAAACTGTGATTGTTGAATAATTGATTATGTTTCTGGAATATTGTTTTCTTTAATCAATTGTTTCTTCTTGATTTAGTCTATTATTTCTAGAGTGCTTTATTGTGTGATTGATTTGCATTTAATTGTTACTTCTGGTTATTTGTTTGTTTCTGGTCAGTTCTGAATTGTGATTCTATTCAACTGATTGCTTTCGCTTCTTGATTTGAATTGTTTATTGTATTCAATTGACCATTGTTGTATTCCAGTAAATTGTTCTTTATAGTTTTCAGTTTTGTATTGTGTTTCAGTTGACTGTTCTTGATCTGGAATTTATTGACTTTTTACTGTGCACTTTTGAATCACATTTTTGATAGCTTCAATAAAGAACTTTCATTCTATACTTGAAATACTTTCCATCTTTTACGTAAATTTTTTGAAAGTTCAATTCACCCCCCACCCTCTTGAACTAGGCCTAAATTTGTTTTCAACAACGTTATTGTTGTTGTGATTGTATTCTATTTTGGTTGTATTTGTTTTATAGTTTGGTTGGTTCTGGTTTAGGTTTTTTTAGGTTTGATTAAGTTGGTTGTTTGAGTTAGTTCAAAACATATTGTAATCTTTTATCAATCTTAGTAAAATATGAACTACCCTTAATGAAGTAAACTACTTGAGTGATTATTTGCTTTTGTTTTCATATCAAATTGGTTCATTATGCCTTGAATAGAATTGTTAATCATTCACAAGGAGTTTACAAGTATAGGAGAGTTATCTTTTGCATAAGTTTTTTCTTGATCCCTGAGTTCAAAGAAAATAAAATAAATCGAGTAGTTAATTGTTTCAATTAAATGATATTATGTAGCCTAAACTAAGTGAATGTATCAATCAACTAATTTCTGATTTCAACCTGAGCATAATACTATCACACTTGATTAGTTGAGATCTTGCAACTTTTATGAGAGGAACCTCAACACACACTATATTGCCTTCATCAAATAGGAGAAGATTGTTGACAATGTTGTTGTCTATGTATTTGATATAAAACTGTTTCTAATTGTATTTCTAATTGTTTCTAAAATTATAAAACTAGAAGTGAACTAATTATATTTGAGTAAAAATGGTTCACTAAAGTTTTCAACGAATTGTTTTTCAAAAACAGCAGGCTAAAAAATCCTGTCAGCAGGAAATGAATCAATTTAAATATGTATTCAATTGATAGTTTTTAATGTAAATGTAACGGTTTTAAATTAGTTTTTGAAACATATATACCAGTATTTGAAAAACACTTGTCAGTAATCAGAAAGTTTTGAAACCGCAAGCCAAAAATCTAAGAAGATCATTGTGAACTAAGTTTTTTTGAATCAAAAGGAATCTGAAAATGGATTCTTGAAGCTCATTCAATATTGTGGTAGTACTACACTGATTTTTCATTTGTTGTTCATTCGGGGAATTCGCTGAAATTTGTTTTCCTAGATTGGTTTTGTATTAATGTGATTGCAATGGTGATTTGTTTTCAAATTTCATTGATTAAAGAGGTTTTAGAACTAAAATTGTATAAGGTTTACTGTTATAGGGGTGCAGTAGGGTTATGCATTGTTTTTGGTGTATTCTTGTAGGGTGCAAGATTGTTTCTTGTGTGTAATTATTAAATATAAGTGTTCTTTAGTGAAATTTCTTTGCTTGTTGGCAAGGAGACTAGATGTAGGTCTTGAGGAAGAGTGAACCAGCATAAATCTTGGTGAACTTGATTTCTCTTACCTTTAATCTTGAATTGTGACTTGAATTCTGCATAATTTCCTGATTTTGTGTCTTTTTCAATCAACTATTTATGAAATTTAATTAATTCTTTTCAATTGTGTGTACTGACAATTGTTTGTTTTTCAACTGGTATTGTAATCTGTGTACTAAAAAATTTGTCCTAATCAAATCAACTTGTATTTTCTATGAAAAGTACACGTTCTTGATCACTTGAAACCTTTAATCTATTCAGACTAAAAACAGTTTGCTAAATCTGTGATTCAATCAATTAATCATCTCTGTTGTTGACTTGGTAGAAATCTAGAACTGATTATTCCTTAAATTTAATTAATTGTATTTTTGGAACAAGAATCTAAGGATTTCAAAATCACTTTTTGTCTGTCATACAAAAACATCCCATCAACCTACACAACTGACTTGTAAAATTTGAAACCATTAATGCATAGTTTGAATGTTCAGAAAACCCTATTGAAGATAATGTGGTCCTCATCCAACTTGTCACCTTGATATGTCAGTCGGGTATTTATTTTTCAAATAAACCCTGAAACGTAAAGTTGCATAACTTTTAGGAAGGATGACAATATTTGGTAGGACTCCTCCCAATTGCCATATACATTTTATATGGTGAATTGCTTTCCCAACCATGCCTTCTTATAGCTCACTGTATAACCCAGACTTGATTTGATGTGAGCTATGATAGTAGAGACAGGTGTTGAAGGGTTGACCTCCATGATTTCATGGATGGTTTGTGAAATCATTTGACACCCCAACTTGTTGTGATCTTCTAAGATCATAAGAAAAACACAGGTAGGCACACCTTCCAACTTCATAATTTTCTAACATTGATGCTTCATTCACAAAATTTCTCTACATCTCACTGCACCTCAAGATGAAAACATTGCAATACAAACAAAGGTCCAGATTGAATCTCTCTTAATCAATACTCAAGATTCAACTAACATAGAGTACGAGCTACTATTCATCCACATGATTACCTGGCCACCACCATTCACCACCATTATTCACCATATCCTTTATATATAGATTCAGTTGTTAGATTTTATCAAATTTATTTTGAACCACAAACAATTGTTCGAATTTTTATCTACCTTTTAAACTAATATTTTCAACTTTACTTAGTTCTAGTGACACAAAAATGTCATTGTGGAATTAACACGAATATAGGTTTGTCTTCATTGCTACAATGGTAAGTTCAATATAATTTTGTTTACTTATTTAGTCCTTCAACATGGTTACATCATGCTTGCCTAATTTTATAAGGAGTAAATTAGTGGGAATTTGTGTTACAAAACATGTGTGATGGATCGAAGTGTGGAATAACAAACGTGAACTAACATTGACCAGTAATCCAACGCAAGGACCATTGTTCCACACATCATAATACATGGAATGATACATAACCAAGTTTATGTATTTTTTATTTGCGTCATAACTACTTCAAGATTTATGGAACCAACATCGTAGCCAAACTCTACCATCCACATTCCAAACAAGTACCTCTTCCACTTAGTCTTTCCATATCTTACTCCTGAGCACATGACACTTCCACCACAATTGACTATAAATTACAAAAGACATTCATTTACATCAAGTTCGGATGATCTAGTGTCAAATTTATTTGCAACAGATGTTAAAACATCAACTTTCTCCCATGCTTACATGCAATCTCTTTACTTGGAAAATTTTCATATTGAAGTTGGTAATTCTAGTACTCCATTTCCAACTTATGAAACATAGCATATTAGTACACAAAATCCATATGAAGAATTTCGTCCTAGTGTCCACCTACAAACCCTGCCCAATGAACAACCACTGTAAAGAAAGTCAACATGCAATAGATATGAAGACTAAGATATAATATGATCATTATGTACCTGAATGTAAACATTATTTTAATTTATCAAAATCTTAATAAATATCTCATTAAATTGATTTTACTACATGGTATAATCATTAAAAAATATTTTTAATCTAATTTTTATGTTTACAATATTATTTTATATCACCTAAATATTTATAAAATAACTATATACATAAATTTACAATAATAATAATAAATTTCTAAAATTATATTAGTATAAATTATTAATAATATTTTAAAAATTATTTTAAAATATTGTTTTAAATTATTATATAATAAATTAAAATTTGATAATCATTGTTAATTAAAATTATACTTACATTTTTAATATTAGCAATTAAATTTGGTGATATATATAAATTAAAATTAAATTATGAATTTTATAATTACATTTATTACTAATAAATTTAATATTCTATGTAAATCATTAAACTCGTAATTTTTTTAATAAATAATATAAAATATTACTATTAATATTGAATGATGTTTAAGTAAATTGTAATTATCATTATTAATTATACTTTAAAATATTTTTAACAAGAAAAATTTATATAAATACTAATAATTATTAATTATATTTTTTAATATTTTTATTCGTTTTATTTTAACATAACTTTTAAATATTTATAAAATATTATTATTAATTAAATTTTATATATATATATTTTTTATTATTATCATAAATTTAAAAAAATATCAAATATTAAAAATAATTTGTAATAGTTTTACAATTTTTACATGTTCTTTTAAATTATGAAAAATATATTATATATAAAAATCTTATTAGTATTACATTTTATTATATTATAAATAATTTATAAATTAAACTTAGTTAATTTATAATTTTTATTTACATTATTTATTAATTAATTAATTAAATACATAAAATATATATATAAAAAAAAAACTCTATACGGAAATATGCTCACAAGAAGCGGATTTCCAACGGAAAAAATGTCAGAATGTATAAATTTTGTAATTTGGAAATGAATACCCGAAATACGTTTTCTATTGTTCTGTTTCAGTAAATAAATGAATTCTTAGTAGTGTTAGTTAGGTAATTTTCTTTTATTTTGGTTTATTTTAGGAAAAAAATCATAAGAATGAATCTCAGTGGACCAGAAAACGGAAAAGGAACACGTGGCATCCATCAACGTGTTTTGTCAACAGTTTCTCATTTATTACAGGCTTACGTGAACTGCTCTTCATGCATTCCGTAAGCATTTCTTCTAACCTCTTTCAAAACCCTAAACCCTACCATAACGACACTCTCTCTCTCTGCACGCTTTCCAAGAACTACCATGGACAACGATGCCGACCACCGCGAAGAGGACGAGGCTCCGGCCACCGAAGACCAGGTCCCTGGCTCTCCCGTCGCTCCCATAATCAGACTGGAAGAGGTCGCCGTCTCCACCGGCGAAGAGGACGAAAAGCCTCTGCTCGATCTGTAAGTTTCTTGCTATGCTTCTCTAATGCGACTTCGTTGTTCGAAACTGAAACGGCTCTGTTTCGGCTTGCTTCGATTGCAGCAAAGCGAAACTGTACCGTTTCGACAGGGACGGTAACCAGTGGAAGGAGCGAGGTGTGGGAAGAGTGAAGTTGCTAAAGCACAACGTTACTGGAAAGGTTCGCCTTCTCATGAGGCAATCCAGAACTCTCAAAATCTGCGCTAATCATCTCAGTGAGTCTTGTTTTTCGTGTTCGTTCGTTCTTTTTTTTTTTCTTTATATTTTATATATTTTTTTTTCGTTTTCTTTCTGGATTTCACAGTTGTGCGCGGGATGAGTGTGCAACAGCATGCCGGGAACGAGAAGTCGTGCGTTTGGAATGCGACGGACTTTTCCAGCGATGAGTTGAAGGACGAGCTTTTCTGCATTCGGTTTTCGTCAATTGAAAGTAAGTGCATAATAATAATATTATGCCTTCTTATATCAAAGAAGAAAACAAGATTGTTATTGTCCATTCTTTTTCTCCGTTTAGAAAAAGAACTTCTCCGAAATAAAAAGTTGAAGGAAATAAAAGTTGAAGGAAATAATGTAGTTACATTTTATGCTTTAATTTTTTAAAAAGAAACAGAATATTAGTGCGGTTAGTAATATGACATTCTCTTCATGGTTATAATTTATCGAAAATCACAAAATGTTTAGGGTGTCACGTCTTCTTATTTGATGAGAGATAATCTTTGTTTCTACGAACTTTCTTTTCCTTACATTTTTTGTCCCTACTTTATCAATGACTATGGTTAGGAATATGTTGGGGATGATGGTTTAGGGTGTTTAGTTAGACATGGCATTACTTTGGACCATTATTAACTTGTTTTGTGTAATCATGGAAATTGAATTTCATTAATATGACAATTGAATTAAGTTCCCATCGAGTATATCATTGTTCAGGACACGTTTAAACTTGTTGTAATTGCTTGCTGTGGAGCACCTTTTTATTAAGTGTATTTACTATGGTTTGTACTTGTTTTAGATTGCTCACTGTTCTTGGATTCATTCCAAGGGATTGTTAAATCCCAGAACCATGAGGAAAACCAAAACAATGGGGATAACCAGAGCCATGAGGATAACCAGAATCATGAGGAAAACCAAAACAATGGGAATAACCAAAACCATGAGGAAAACCACAACAATGAGGAGAACAAGAACCATGAGGAAAATCAAAACAATGGGGAGAACCAGGACAAAGCGAACAAGGATGCATCTGCTACTGCTTGTCTCCTTAAAAATTTGAATGTGGAATAGCATGCTACTTCAACTTAATCGTAATTTATTCATATTTCCTCATCATATTCTCTCGTACTAGTTGTCTTCAGATGGTGCCATAGCAATGCTATCGAGCAGTCTTTCTGAGTTGGATCTTTTTCAGCGAGCAGAACTTGAGTCAGGGTTGATTCATTTTAGGTTGGAGATTTGAGGTTGGTGTTGGAAGGGTGGGGGATAGAATAAAATAGGTGTACAAAGGTTTAGTAGAATTTGTTGAGCTTCAACATTTTAACGAGTAAAAGAACATGGTATATAGTGTACAAAGCCAATCACCACAATTAGACACTGTTCTGTTTTCATCTTGAGGGGCTGGAAGAAAGTAGTGTAGAAAATATTCAAACTCGAGTAAAATGTCATTTAGCCTCTCTAATGTTCTATCAAATTGATTTCTTTTTTTCACTGAACCTTTTTATATTTCTGAAAATATGAAGTGAGAATATTTACTTTTATGTTTGTGAAAAGGCTATCAAAACAATCTTATATTTTATTTTCAAAAAAGTTGTATCCTCTTAGTTGTAGTTTTTATCCACATGCTAGGATGTGGAAAATTTATATTCCCATAAAATGTCACTTTTTAATTGAATTCTAACTTTTATTTTAATTATTTTAAAATCTATGAAGTGTTTTAAAGAATATCTAAAGTCAAGTAAATATATATTTAAAAATGTCAAAAAAAAGTGAAATTTCGATTATAATAGCCCAGGAATGTTATTTCTACTATTACAACATCATAACATGTTTAAAATGATAATTTTGATGCAGATTTTTTTTTTAAATGTAGTGAAATTTAACACATTTAAAATTAGAAAGAATAAAATCACTACTTTTAAATTGCAGGACTAAAACAAAATTTAATCAAAATTAAGGGATTAAAACAATTTCATCCAATAATTATTTATATAAAACTTTTTTTGGCAGGGTAGAAAAATAAATTTTTGGTACTTTATAAAACGAAAGCTGCATATACAGTTTAACCATTACCTGGATGAGGCCTTGCAAACATTTCCGAACATCAAAAGATTTAATATCTTGGAACATCAATTGTTATCTCCAAATTAGCAATACATACATGTGATATAAACCCTTGAAAAGGAAAAGGAGGCGAAAAGTTAAGGAAAGAATGATGAAAAGGAATACATCAAAATTGAAGAAAATAAATGTAAATATAACTTACATCAAAATTTAGAAGCTGCATGAATTTACCTACTAATCAACACAGCTTAAAAAGGAATTGGAAAAAAAAATTAAAGCATATAATACTTGGATGATCTATTGAAACCATATTCATACCTTGTGTGCTCTGCAATGGATGCAATCAACTTATAAATTGACTGAATGAAGAGCTCGTATGCTATAAGCTAATAATGTTTTCTTCAAAGAATGATAGCCCCCGTTTTAGAACATTATGTGCTATTCAATGTCAGGTTCTATAAATCAAGCTTTTCCATGAATAATGTTACGCCTTCAAGGTTAATTGTGTCATCATTATCTCTCAAACTTGAACCACTTCCAGTTAGCATAAAGTGCTTCATTTTCAAACGGCAGGGCACTGTTTTGGAGGATTTCTGGTTGTTGAGAGATAAAAGCAGGAGGTAACTTTTCCCTGTATTTCTTCGCCATCATATCAGCCTCCAGAAATACTCTCTTTTGGCACCAAAGAAACACGCATATCTCAAAGATCAATCTTACTCAAACCAAAGATCTTAAAGAAATAAATGAAACTAGTATATGCAACTAACAATGTAAAAGGTTTCTATGCTGTTATTCGATCAAAAATTATGTATGGTAAGCTTAGACTTTTATAATAATTAGCTTAAAATCTGTTAAGCCCAGATACTTAGTACTAATTTTTTGAAACTTAGACTTTTATAATAACTAGCTTAAAATCTAATATAGTTACTATAATATCATAACCAGTCCTGGGTAACTGTATCAATAAAAACACCTTTGGTACAACTCAAAACAAGTATTAACTATATATATAATAGCATATTCACAATCATCATGCATCATTGTTAAATTACTGCCAAATCATTTGGAAGTACAGAGCCATATCCTAAAAAGTAGGATTCGATACTTTTCAGATGCGTATACGGAAGTTTTTAAAGAGTATTGGTATTCGACATGCTGATACTTCTCTATTTTTGAAGGATTGAGGCTTCATAGCCAAAAAAGTCATACCAACATAGTATCAGATTAGTTGACAATGTAAAAAGTTTTATAATACTGGTGCACAGGAATTACACACTAAAAAAAATACCTCTTTATTAGATAGAAATTGGCCAGGTTCACTCTCAAGGTCTGCAATGCTGCATGCCATGAAGAGAAATACAACTTAATGTTCTTCAACACAACTTTTGTGAGAAAGGAAGGGTTGAACAAAATATGCATACTGGAAAGTATCAAGTAAATTTGAGTATATTCAGTTCCCTTACACTCAACTCAAAGCAAAGTTAATTTATCTTAATTTGCAAGAAACCATTGTTAAAGAAATGGATGAAAGGATTAATATAATCCTTTTATCCTGATCATATCATTACTCATTAGGTAATTGGGTTAGATTCTCTCACTCAAACTCATGAAGTACTCGAAGAGTGCTCACATATTTTGGTCCTTTTCTTACATTTGTGATGGTGCACAACAACAAAATCTTTATCCCACTTGGTGAGGTTGATTGCATAGATCAGTGTCATTGGATTTATTTAAAGACAAAACCTCCAAAGAGTGACAGCACAACCACATCTAAAATTTGGAAAACTACATTTTGATAGTGGATCTAACTATTTTGCACAAAATTTCAGTATGGATATATCTTATTCTCCAGCCATCCTTATTTTCACTATATTTTTACAAATAATACTGATTTGATTCTATAATTTTTTGTGTGATTAGTTAATTTGCATGAAACAATACACAATTAAACGCAATTCATTATGAAACTTGCTAAAATACCAAATTCATTGGAAAATAAGCACTGGCTTTAACAGAAAACAACATAGACCCACAAAAGAGCGTTTTAGAACCAAAGGGCGTTCCAAGAGGCCACATGATGATGGAGTTTCAATTTTCAAGCCAGGTGATAGATTTGAATTCTGAAGCCGTGGTATTCTAATAATGCAGTCGTCATCATCATCATCATCATTATTACCATTTGGGTGGATATATTTCAAATTTATTTTGACTAGTTGCCCTATTATTACCTTTTTCTCAGCCTGGTGATGCCTAATTTTGTAAGGAGTTCATGTGTTGTAAGTGGTAAAGGTAGGAATTGGAATTTTAATTAGCATAGAAGGTTTCTTCTGATTCATTAAATAACCCCAAATAAACCGTAACAAACTAGGTGTACCCAACAATAAGAGATATCAGTCAAAAAAGTCAGCAATTCATTACCTTAAAGAAATTTTATCAGGAGAGTGTGACTTCACGACCAAAACTTTAACCTTCTCATCAACAGAAAGTATGTCCGTGATGGAAGGAATTCGAGCTCGAGTAATATCTGAAACATGTAGCAATCCACTGAAAGTACCCAACAGATTAATTTTAAATGTCAGGTTATGCACATACAGTTTAGTGATCCAAACAACTTTAACTCATAACAAATTAAATGTCAGGTTATATATATATTCAATGACATGCAGATCTTAAAGATGTTAATAAGATGAATCGGATGACTGAATTAAGTTCTTAACAACAAAACAGCCAAGCTAGAATCTCAGATGGTGCGACTCTGTCCACAAAAAGAAAAGAGATAGGTATGTGCGTATGAGAAAAAAAACATGTGCTCACTAAGACAGATTGACACACCTTATATTTGTTAAATTCATGTGCTCACTAAAATAATACAAATTTAAATGTAAAATGCACCGATGCATATAAATGAAGTTAAGTCGAGCACTTCTAGGTTAAAGTGTAGAAACAAATGCAACAATTGACCTAGATAAAATGCCAAATCAAAGTAGACAATCTAGGACATATTTACTACTTGAAAAAAATTCCCTGGAGCTTAGCATTTAATATTATGTAGTGATACCTAGGTTCAAATCCCATTGTATTGAGTGGAATTTTACTATTTGGTAGGGAGAGGAACCTTTTTTAACCCATAATTCAATGGAAAAGGCGTTCTTTACTTCTTTTACATTCATTCTCATTTTAAACATCTCATCAGACAATCCAGTCTCCGGTAACATAATTATTGATATCACTGAACCTTAAAGATAACTTTTTGTGTATCAATATAAAATATAATATCTGCCAAACCTGTTGTAACAATGCTTTTCATAAAGGCTAGTACAAAAGACATTACTGCATATTAAAATCAACAATTAATTTTGTCATTTTACTGGTTAGTTACTTACAACTCTTCTGCTATCCCCCTGTGTTTTTCATTGATAAGATTACAAGATTCCACCAAATTCAGAATTAAGGAAGATCGTGATTAGAATTTGGCAGCAGAACAGACTTCTAATCTCAGTATTATATAAGAAAATCTAAGCACAAGTAGTGTATAAATTATAAAATGTGATAAAAGGAAAGATAAATACAAAGCATGAGGTGATTTTAAGCCACTGTTCATGCCATGCACAAAGGCACATATGCAGAATAAACTTGCATTATCTTTTCTTATCTTCACAAGTGGCAGCATCAAAGCAGGGTAATCGGAAACATGAAAGCATCTAAACAATACTCTAAGATGGAATTGTTCCCCTGGAAATAAGGAATAACGCTATGACTTATCAAACAGCAAAAAGAAAGCCCGAACAGCTAACAATCTATATCCAAGATATCACTCACCTTCTATTTGTTTCTCCTATCCTTATTTGGGCTCCATACGGAAGTATCTTTTTCACGGTCCCTTCAAGAAGTGTTCCTTCTCGAAGATATAGCTTTTCCTGCAACGTATCAATTACATAGCAGGGACTTCAAAAGACAAAAGAGAGCAACCAGAACCAAAAACTCCACTGACTCTTGTGAAACTAGGAAACGAGAAAGGAAATAGACAGACTTGAATACTGACCCAAGCTTCCCTCTCACTAATTATCAAACTGTTATCAGCTTCATCTACTTGAATAATTTGCACATGCATACGGCGTCCAATCTACATCATTATTATCAAATAGTTGTAAGAACCAAGAAGTACAGAAGAAAATACCAAAAGATTAAAATCATATGATGGGAGAAATATCTAATGTGTTCCAACTGATCGGGCTTTTCAGTTATAAGGAGAAAAAAAATGTATTTAAGTAGTGAAAACTTTTAAGGCAACATGCCAAGCAATAAGAAGTGAAAAACAAACTAAATTCATTTACCTAGATGAGGGTCATAACGTACTTTGAAGGTCAACTTTGAGATTATGACTTGAACTCCATAACATATCATGATACATAAAAACTTAATAGACTGGCGTACATTTAAAAAATACAAAATAAAATAAACCAATATAAGCCTGTGAGAAACATAAAGATCTTACTAAAGTAATTACGGAATATATAAAGTAATTACGGAATATATCATTTGGAATACGTGTTAGAACAAAATTGTTTGAATGTTGAATATTCCTATTATTTAGTAAGTAGTTTATTAAAATCACTGGCTACATTCTTAAGGCAGATACATGCCTGAAGATTGAAAAGATAATTGCTTCTCAGTTAAAAAGCAACAACAAATTAACAGGGTAGTTTATAGAGGCTTCCACCAATCACACTCGAGGAGACTCAAGTTACAGAAGATTTTAATTGTGCCCAATAGCACTATCCACATCAGTGAAGCTATAAAATATTATGTCTATCCACTCAATATTAGATAATACAATAATAGTGAATAAGAATTCAAAAGGAGCTCGTAAGTAAATTAGCGGTCCCGAAATAAGATTTTATTGCATTTTTTTAGGGAGGAAAATTACAGGGCTTGAACTCACATTTTCTTTCAACTCAGTAAAACTATTTACTCTTTTCATAAGCTCAGCTTTGGGCAGGAAAGCTCGTAAACCCTGCATATCCAATTTCAAGAAGAGATAATTATGTACTTGTATGATACATGAACATAAATATTCAGATCAATGGTACAGACCTCAATCCTTGTCAGTAAGCCCTTGGTATTCCACTCAGTGATTCTAACTTCCACAGGTTCACCAAGCTGTTTTATCTGCCCAAAACATTAAAAGTAGAGGATTTAAATCTCATCAACATGAGAAGAGACTAGTGGACTTTATTTTTAAAATTCGTAAAGCAACAATTTGGCAAAAGATCACTGCTTTTAAGTTTGCTATTATCGCATATAACTATAGTTAATTGTGATGTAGCATTCACTAGTCAATATATGATAATACTTTCAAACCAAGGAAGCAAAGAGATCTTCAAATGTTTTCCATACCAACGTCAGATACATCTAGTTTACAACCTTCAACTATTTTTTGTTTTTGAAACATTGATGTCTCAATTCTTAATACCATTTATTTGTGATTGATCCTAACCGCGCTGTGTCCTACAATTTTTAGAATTTGCAGTTTCTTTGTGCTGGTGTCATGTCACATTCGTGTCTTTTGTTATATTTGTGCTTCCCAGTATCCAACTAGGTAGTCTAAAGAACCTAGCATTTTGCACTTCAGTCACAAATCACACAAGAAAGTTACAATATCTGAAATTCTAACCATATGTAAGGGAAAAAAAGAATGAAAGGAGGAAAAAAAACCTGCCTCAGCCGATGCCAGGCAATCCGGCGGAAGAGCCTTCTGGTAGAAAGCAGTGGCCTACCAGCAAGGGTCCTACCCAGAACCTCAGCAAACAAAATGGTCCCAATCTCTACAACAGTTCCCCCAGGCACTGGCCCCCCATTCATTGCATCATCATTCTTCACAATCCCCATCCTCCCCTCAACCATCAAATTCTCTTCAGCCTTGTTCACATCACATAACAAGTGCTCCATCTCTTTGCTATACAAGGGAAGCACCTCCTTTGTCAACATTGTCCCCAGTAAATCTGACCCCACATTCACATTTAGCTTGTTCTCATTACCTGAAACCACAACACCAACCACAAAATCCCCAGGTTTGGGCTCATAGTACTCAGCACAACCCTTCTTATCTTCTCCACTCTCATCACCCACTTCATCTCTTCCCTTAGAACCTTCCAACTTCTCCTCCACCACAGAATCATCACCTCGCTTTAAAAGCTTCTCAAAGGGTGCCAATGCCAAAGCCTCCTCTTCAGTAGAAACCTTCTCTCCAAGCACATCAATTTCAGAAGATGACCCATTTCTAATGGATACCAGTGAAGGCTTGTCCCGCAACTCTAGCGTTTCAAACTCTTGGATTCTATCATCAACCACAAATTCCTCGTTCTTGGAACAAAGTGGAACATGGGTAGCACACAAAATTGTAAATTTATTCGTAAAAGGGAAAAATTTAGGAGATTGGGGTTTCACGGGGTTGGCATATTGCTTGTTCCTCAAAGGGTTTCTGACATGATTAAGAGGTAATGAAGAGTTCGGAAGTAAAAGGGACTTACAAGAACAAAGAATCAGTGTCATATTCGAGACACAATTTGAAGTTTGGTTCAGTTCTAAGTTTCGTGCCACTTTGAAGTATTCACTTCAACCATTTGCTTCAATCTCTCTTCCTTCAGTTCAGAATTTGTTCGAGCAACATACCTATCACATAGATTATTGATATGGGATAAGAGTAAAATGACAACCATTTCTCTTACTTCTTATTTCTTGTTGAAGGTACATAATATTTTTTTTATTTCTTTAATTATTTGAAAAATATAATAATACTTCTTTTATATATATATATATATATATATATATATATATATTTTTATTTTTTTATTAAATATTATATTATATATTTTTTTATTTTTTTTTTTATATATTAAAATAAAATATATTTATTTTTATAAATAAAAAAAAAAGTTTTAATATAAATTATATAT
>Ga0099824_1003725_pt1 | contig 22172 bp, 12 predicted proteins | sample SiratrowhiteBW_FD_76837 | JGI IMG/M metagenome (GOLD analysis project Ga0099824, IMG submission 76837) | Root nodule microbial communities of legume samples collected from California, USA - Siratro white BW | ecosystem: Host-associated > Plants > Roots > Nodule | place: USA: California... | reverse complement strand
TATATATATATATATATATATATATATATATATATATTGGAAACTCTCTAGCTTACCCTTCTTTTTGTATGTTGTTTGTTTTGTTTTTAAAACTACGATGATCGTGTATATTACACGTAAGCAGAGAATTTGACAAGTGGTGTGAGTCCCAAGTGAATTGTTGGAGAAGCTTTATTTTATTTTATTTTATTTGTAATATTACGAATATATTTTTATTAAATCTTATTTGGAGAAGTATACTTTGAAATACATGGTGAATGTATGAATTTTTATATTCAAGTTTATTATATAATTTTTATGCAATAAAGTTCTTATTATATGAAAAATATGAGATGTTACAGCCTTAAATATTAAATGAAATTATTGATATGAGTTCATATTTGAAAGTTTCAAACTTTTTGTTCTCTTACTTTAGTTCTTATATTGAAAAGTTTTCTTAAGTTGTGAATCTCAATGCACTTATTATTTGATTCTTCATTGAAAGTAGCATCTTCTACTCCATTTTCTTGTCTTAATCCATTTTTGTTTTCTTTTTTTTACTTGTTCTTATTTTTGTAATGAAAACTAAAACAAATCGAATGGGTTTTCTTCATGGAACACATGATTCTGCCATTGTGGGTCCAAAAACCATGGAGTTTCTCTTCTATACATTTTCCTGAGTTAATCAAGATCCTTCCAACCTTCTCAGGTTCACATCATTAACTCACAATTTTTCTCTCTCACTTTTTTTTATATAAACTTCATTACACTTCGTTTCTTCCAACCACATTCATCTCCTTCATTTACACTTATCTCTTACATCCATATTCATCTCCTTCATCCACACTCATCTCCTTCATCCTCAGTCATCTTTTTTATCCACACCCATCTCCTTCATCCACTACAATATTTGTTTCGCCTATATTTTGTTTTATTTATATTGAAGATTGATGCATTGTAGGAGATTTTTTTTTTTAATTTCTATCATTAGCAACAATCAAACTTACGAAAATTAAATTAATATTAAAATAGATTTCATTTAACATTAATTAAATAAATTTTAAAATAAAAATGTATTAGTGTCCAATTGGTTGACACGAAACTATTTTAATTAAATTTTTGATATTATTTAAGGTCTATGATTTTAAATTTGCGACACAAATATGATGTTATTTAATAATTAGTATCAATTTTTACTCATTAGAATCCATTTTTACTTGATGTCAAATGTATATTTTCTTATAGTGTATTCTAGTAAGCATCCATATTTCAACCATAAGATCATCGTATGTAACAATCAAATATTCTAACCTTTTGAAAGGTAATTAGGGAATGATTTGATAAACTTGTTCAAACTACCCAAAATAAAAATATTTTACAAAGTTAAAATTAGTTAATTACAAAAAATGCTTGTAAAAAGATTGTCCAGATTAATTTCTTAAATGCCTATTATCAATTTTAATGGATGAGTTTATTTTAACTTTTAAAATAATTGTTTTCATTTTTGTTGGTATTTCTTTTCATATGAGTTACTTTTATCATTTGTTTTTCTTCTATTAATTCTAGTCAAATAGAACTTATAATACCTAACGTTAGTTCTTATAAACTTGTAAAGGATCTCTTCGAAAACAAAAAAAAATCTACAGCAACTTTTAAGAGTGAAAAATATGAAGAAAAAAATAAATTGATTTCTTCACAAAATTAGTTGATGAATATAAATAAAAAAATAGAGAAAGTATATAAGAGAGTTTCTATAAATTAATTTATAAAAAGCATTATAATTTAGATGTGGTATAAGAGTATGTGTTGTGAAATTATATGATTCTTTTATTTTCTCCTATTTTTATTAATCCCTTACGAAATTTAGGGATTTTCTTTTTCGATGTCATTATTAATAATGTTTCTATATTGCTCATATAACACGAATTGATTTCAAATCATAAAAGTTATGTGTAAATTAATTATAATTTATAAAGGAATCGTTTTTACTTTTCTACTATTTTTTTTCAAAAAATTCTCATTGAAAACTCGTCCAAACATATCTAGATTAATTATTACAGTGCGAAAAATATCATAAACTTTTGATTAAAAATAGTTACAATTTTGACTAATTATCTGCCTAACAAATTAGGAGCAAAGGTGAAAAGAACAATGATTAAGTTACATTGCACCTGGAAAATATTGTGTCAACCAAATGGCATCACACGGAGTAACTTTCAGAAAGCAATGTTGGTCGTGTAGGTGGATCATATAACGACTGTGTCAACGTCAATGGAACTTTATCACGATACCACTTCCAATTCATAATAACAACGAAGTAACAAATGTCAAGCGTGAAATAGCTTGATTTCTTTTATCGAAAACAGCTTATAATTGGAATATGTCGTGTCTCTCAATTTTCCACAGTGGTTAAGCATGCGGAAAGAATGTCTTTGTATGTGGAAGGAGTCAAGTTTGGTAGGTAATAAAGCCAAATTAGCAAAAAAAAAAAAAAAAAAAAAAAAAAAAAAAAAACAAAATACTAAATCACACGAAAATGTTCCAACATAATAACATGGTTTGGATTTGTTTCACGTATCTTTTTCATTGTTCCTGAAACATTAATCTCCTAGAGGCCTGAGTTGTCGCTTCGTCAAAAGAGAAAAAGTGGGTTAGTCAGGTCATGTCGGTGACAATGTTGGGGACACGTGGTGCGTGCCCACTGGGCGGTGGCAAAGTCGTACGACACGGTTCAACGAGCATAATTTTGGTTCCGCAACGTGTCGTGAACTCAACGGTGTTTGACGGTAGTTTGAGAAGCCGTTGGTTCTGTTTGTACCAAACGACTGCGTTTGACTCAACCCCGTTTTGTCTTTCGTTTCCCTAATTATAGTTCAGACAAATGGACGAGGACATTTGTTGATTTGCGATTTTCCTATGATGATGCCTCCACATGTCTAATTTAAGAGTTTGATTCATCTTTAATTATTCCTAACGACACGTAATGACAAAATCCAATGAAGAGAGAAAAAGGTGAAAGGGATTGCTCTTTATCATGTTTCTTCCCTCCTTCTTCGATGGTTCGTGTAGTGGACATTTAACTGTTGAACTTGAACAGGTCTGTTATAGGCTTTAACATATGGTCAAATTTCTTGTCTTTAACCAAAAGTCAACTATTTTTTTTTTTTTCCTTTACCTTGTATGTGGAATATGATGAAGGATTTATTGATTTATATTATTAAGATAATATGAATGTATTAACAAAGTATAATTTTATTTTTGAATAATGTATAATCAACCAGTCATCTAATTTATTGTTATGAGTTAAATTTTTATCGGAGATCAAATTAAGAAGAATCAATACTGATCTTTATAAGTAAAAAATATCAATGTTTTTGATCGATTCTTTAATAACTATATCAACTCGAAGCTAAAACAATTTTGTTTGTTATGTCTATAAAATGGTCTAAAAATTATTTGCAATCGAGATAAAGGTTATATATATAGATGTGTTTTTATTAAAAAGAAAAATGTCATTTTTTAAATGTGAAAGAATAAAGTCTATAATTCCAAATTTCATGTATTTGTGAATGAATTGTAATTTGTTGTTAAAGATTAAAGGATATTCACTAATATAAAATTTATATTGTTAATTGACAAGTATAAAATTTATTTTATATCTATATTATGAAGAAATATTAAGATTTCTTGAAAGCTTTTCAAAATGAATATCTAATACGAAAAATAAATAAACTTGTATCTATGGAAATCATCTAAATCCATTGTAACATCTTATTTATTTTTCATATACATAATATATAAATTAATATTAATTATTACTTGTTATATTTAACTTTCTTCTTAACTAGAAGTCCTCAATTAATATTGAGTATTTGGTAATTAGTCTCTAAAATTTTTTTCATAATTGCATAATAGTCTTATAGCCAATTTTTAATAAATTAGGCTTGGGATCAAATAATTTTTTTCAACTAACTAAGTTTATTTTCATAAACACTTTAAAACTTTAATGTAAATTAAGCGATTGATTTACAACTATTAAATTACAATGAAATTTATTTCATATTTGATTTTCAATACTCCATTAAAATTCTTACTAATTCTTGATTTTGTAGCAACATTCATCATAAATAAGGTTTATACAAATTTCTATTCTCAAATTTTTAGAAAAATGAGAATGAAGTTAAACCAACAATAATCCATAGAAATAGAAGTTATAATATATTGAAAACTATTTGAAATATCTTTTAATTGGAGAACATGATTTTAGATTTGGGCCTAATTGGACCTATTTGGACCTTCAAACAAACTTTTGATCTCATGTTCAAAATTGGAGAGGATCACTCTAGAGACTTTAGAGCTTCAACATTATAAGACCTCTACTTGTAAAAATTGTATAGAGTAGTGTATAATTTATTTTAGGCTTTGTATTTTGGGTCAAGAAAAATAGGATTTTGAACCTTGTATTTGGGCCAAAGAGTATAATAGGTTGCCTTGAATATTTGGGCCTTATATTCGGGCCAAGCCCTAACCCTAAGAGAGAGAAAGAGTTAGCACCTAGGGTATGAGCTAGGGTTTAAGTGGCACCTACACATTATTCTCATGCTTCTTGCCACATGTCGCTTTGCCAATGGAGAGAATCATCTTCATTTATGACTTGACAAGTGTCATTCTTTAATTGGAGAGTTTTTAAGAAGTTTGTCATACAAACTAGGGTTAGGGTTAGTCTTAATTTTTTTCTATAAAGAGGATGCTTATGTAACTCATTTTTTCAGTTTTTGAATGAGTAATGAACTGCTGGCCTCTAAAGAGTAGTCTCCTTTCTAAACTAAAGTCTTGTTTTCTCCAAAGTGTGTTGCCCTAACCTCACACCTAATTCATTTCCAATTCCATCTCATACAACCACAAAACAATTTTTCCACTGTGTCTACTCCAATTCACATTATCACGTCAAATCTCCAAGAAGAAGCACATTGAAGCAAGCAATTGAAGCTTGAATTCCATCCTTTGGTATAGAAGAGATAATTGTCTATTCCTTAAAAACAGTGTTTTCAACATGATTCCTTATTTTTTTTTTCAAAGATTAAATTCACTACATGTCTTTTTTCTATGGTTTAAATTGTTTATTATTACTTGAACCATCCATAGTTGTGCTATAGGTGTTCTTAAATGAGTGTTGTTTCTGCTTTTAAAATCTTTTAGTTATTTCTTCAAATTCAATCGGTAGAAACAATTTATATTTGTATAATTTTCAATTTATAATCCTTTCATGTTATGTCTAATGTCATTTTAATCTTTGAATTGTCATAAACTTCCATTGTAGAAACTTGTTCATGAGGTGTTTGTTGAAATGCTTGTAATATGTCTACTAAGTGTTTGATAAAATGTCTTGAGTAAATTGAACTTGTGTGAACCTTTGTGTACTTTTCCTTTTCTATTTTTGAGTTCCTTAACTTGTTATTAGATCATTAGTAAGTTTCTTAGAGTTAGGTCCATTGTGCCTTGTGGTATTGTTCAATTTCGTTGGCTTTCTTAGGATTCTTTCTCATTGGAATTTACTACTGCAGTAGCACTGGATTGAAAACTTTATTTCAAGCAAAATATGTATCATTTTAATGTGAAATTTTGTGTCCAAGCACCTTAAGTTGTTAGGAACGTAAGTTTAGAAAGGAACATTCAAATTCAAAATATAAAAAAATTATAAATGTTACAAGCTTGAATGCAAGGTGCAAAAAAAGTACTCTGTTGACATCTTGCTCTCGGGTTTGGATGTTTTAAAATTTTTCCAGTGCTATTTTCAATCATAATTTGTTATGAATTTTCTAATATTGTGTTACTAATCTTAGATAAAACTTTTAAGGTAAAAAAGAAAATATAAAAAGTTACATAAATCAAATATTCATTGTTGCCAGAATACTCTAGTTGCTAATTTTTTTTTTATTTTGTAATCCATTCTAGAGTTATTCTTAGGTTTCCTTTTGTGTGCCTAATTCCTTGCTAACTTTAATTGCTTGTTTTGTGTCATTAAACCATTCTTCCAGTTTTTTCAAATATAAAATCCTTTTGAGTGTAGCATTTTAAATTAAAATTTTCTTAATTTTAATTCTTGACCTATTAAGATGAAACTCTTCTTTGGCTTGTGAATTGATGGATGGTTATTTAACATGTTTAGGTAGGATCTTGGAATAAGAGAAGATTTCTAAGGGTGACTCCTATTTGGAGAGTTTACAAGTGGAAGGCTTAAGGCAAAGTGAGGAACAATAGAGGAAAAAGACATAAAAAAGAAGAGCAATGAAATAGCAAATTGTTGTAAAATAAAATTGTCACGAAATTTTGATGTATTTTTTTAAACATTTTTTTATTTGGTTTGTGTTGGAAAAATGCATTAAAAGTAATCCCAACTTGAACTTTGTAATAGTGAAAATTGATTAGTAGGTGAAAGTGTATCAACGGGCTCAAAAGTGTCACTTGCACTTTCATCATAAGAGACGTCTAGCTTTTATTGCTTTCCTTATTTGTCTTACTTTCTTTCATTCTTTTATTTTACCTTGTTATTTTACTTTGCTTAAGTCTCCATGAAAACTCAGACCTATAGTCAAAGTGCTTAAACATTAGTAAGACCTTCCTTTGGTCTCGAGGGTTCACGAGAGCACAAACTATTACGAAAAATTGTTTTGAGGTTTTCATTGAGAGATTTCGTGGATGAGGACTGGGGGACGCTCTGGCTAAGGAAAGACTTGATACTTAAGTTGTGCAAGTCATAAACCTCTCTTTCCTAGGAGTCTACTCAGAAGCCTTTCACTCGGAAACTTCATAAAAAATATAAAAACTCTTTTGGCATTTCATCTATTTATTTATTTTTGAAATCTTTTTGGAAATATTTAAAACTAAAAGATGAGTGACCATGCTTCCTCTAGTATCAAAGAAAGTGTGAGAAATAATGAGGGATAGTGGGTGAGGGAGGACTTGAGACAAAATGATAGAAAAAATGAAGAAATGAGGATGATAATGAAAGAAATTGATAAAGAAATGGAGGAAATGAGGTTAATAATGGAGAGGATGATGGAAAATAAAGAAAAACATAGTGAGTTGTCCAAAAGAAGAGAGAGAAATTATGAAGATTTTCCCTCACATGAAGAGTTTTCAGAGAGTAGCCATTGTAACCATGAATTATATCAACCTCCTCCTAGACAACACAAGACTAGAAATCATCATAGAGAGCCAAAATTTGACCTTCCCCTTTCTTTAGAAAGGAAAGTGTAGATTACTACTTAGATTGGAAGATGAAGGTCGAATAATTGTTCAAATGTCACCAGGTACACTAGGATAGAAGACTCTCTTTGGAAACACTTAGTTTCAAGGAAGTAGCCATGTAAGTGGATGACTCTAGTTAAAGACAACCAACTCCACTGTCATCCCCAAATTCAACACTGGAATAAGTTAAGATTAGTCCTACGAAGGAGACATGTACCCTCATATTATGATAGGGACCTTATGTATAGACTCCATCAACTCCAGTAGAAGGATCTGTAGAGGAACACATGCAGAAAATGAAGTTGCTATTAATGAGGGTGGGGATATGGGAGGAGTATAGAATTACCATTGCTCACTTCCAAAGTGTCTCAAATATGAAATCCGTGATAGAGTGGAGCTATTACCTTATAATGATTTGAATGACTTAGTACAGATGTGCATAAAAGTGGAGCAACAACTCAAGAGGAAGACAAGTTCTAAAAAGGAATATCCCAACACATTTTCAACTCATAATGAATACAAGGGGGAGGGATACCCCCAAATATAAGAGACCATAGGAAAAGGAAAAGGAGGTTATTGTATTGTTTTGTTTATGTAATAGGGTTGGAGCACCCATTAAGTGCTCCTATTAATTCCACTCTCCGCTATTAAAAAAAAAATACAATGACTAAGGTCACAACAACCTTTTGTGAGGATTGGGTTAAAGAGATCCATGTTGTATGTGATATGAATGATGTTATTGTTAGAATATTATTATCAGAGAAATAAATCAGTAGAATATAAGAGATAATCAAGGGAATATTAAAGAATATCAGTAAGAATATCAGAGATAATCAAGAGAGTATCAGAGAATATCAGTAGAATATCAGAGAATATGAAATGTATTTATTTAGAATAATTTCTATATTTAATTCCCTAGAATTTTATATTAAGTGAGCTATTGTAAAAAAAACATTAAAGAAAAACCTTTTTCCATGTTATCATATTCTTTGTTCATTTTTGTTCATAGTTATCATATCCTTATCTAACCTTTGCTAATCCTCGATACCATTATAAGATGGTATCAGAGCGGTGTTAGATCCTGGGAACTCAAAAACTAACATCATTGTTCCATTATCCCTCACAGTCGAAAAACACAAAAAAAGAAAACCAAAAATGTCATTTTCAAATGATGAAATTGGCAACAACATGAATCAAAACCAGAATAACCCCTCAATCATTACTGATGAGCTAAGCAAATTGTGAATACGCTTCGTAATGGCCTAGGGATTCAGCAAACACAAGTCAATCTTGACAAGAGACAGGGATGGAGTCCCTCAGAAACTGTCGGACGATGTCCATCACAGCGACACAAGGAAGACAAAAGCCACCTCCATTGTACTCATTGCGAAATGAAGAAACATACCAAGGAGACTTGCTTTAAAATCGTGGGTTATCTCAAATGGTGGGTAGATTCCAAACCAAAAAATCGCAAGGTTGCCACCGTTGCAGTCACTCATGGAGGTGGGAATAGAGATGAGGATACCAGCCCAGGAAAATCTGATCAGTGGATTTTTTATTATGGGTAACTAACACCATGACCCATGACCTTAACAATTTTGACAGTCTCTCCACACTTGTTAAAACTCATATTGAATCAGCCAATGGAGAATTAGTTGTGGTCCAAAGAGGGGGCTCAATTGTTTTTTCAGAAAAATTAAAATTAAAAAATTATCTCTATGTTCCTACACTATCATCAAAATTACTTTATGTAAGCCAAGTTACAAAGGAGCTGAATTGTGTGGTTCTCATGTTTTCTAATTTTTTTCCTTTTACAGAACATTTTTACGAAGGAGAACATTGGGCATGGTACTGAACGTGGAGGTCTTTACTATGTTGGTGAGGTTGTTCACAAGGGACATGCCATGCTTGCTCATGGAACGGTTACAAGGCAAGTCTGATTATGGCATAGACGTTTGAGACATCCTTCATTTTGGTACCTTAAAATTTTTTTTCTTACTTTATTTACTAGTAACACTAAGCCCATCAAATGTGAAACTTGTATACGTGCAAAGAATCATAGAGTTACTTTTTCTCTTAACAACAATAAAGTCAATTCTGTTTTTTCATTAGTACACATGTGTGGGGCCCAACTTCTAATTAATCAATTTCAGTATTTTGTGTTATTTGTTGGTGATTTCTCTCGCATGACATGGGTATATTTTGTAAAGCACAAATTTGAAATACCCGATAAGTTCTATGCATTCTATGAAATGATTCACACTCAGTTTGATAAGAAAATCCAAGTACTTACATCAGATAATGGTAGAGAATTTGTTAACAAATTAATGTAGGAATTTGTCAGAGAAAATGGCTAAATCCATCAAACTTACTGTCCAAACACACCCCAACAAAATGGTGTAGCAAAACGGAAAAAATCCTAAGCTACTAGAGATGACTCGAGCCATGATTTTTGATGCATAGGTTCCAACACGTTTTTGGCCCGAAGTTGTTGCTACCTCAGCCTATCTTTTGAACCGGCTACCCTCCAAGATCCTTAACCACAAAACACTCCTACAGAGCCTAGCTACTCAAACTGATCTCCCTCCTGTCCAAATGTTACCACCACGAGTTTTTGAGTGCTCTGTGTTCGTTCATATTCCCAAAGCTAATAGAACCAAATTTGGTCCATGTGTTGAGAAATGTGTCTTTGTTGAATATGCTACACATCAAAAGGGGTGTTGATGTTACAACCCAATTACTCACTGTGTAGTATATGTGACTATGGATTGTGATTTTTTAGAATTAGAATATTTCTTCAGTAGCCAACTTGATGTTTAGGGGGAGAAAACTAGTGAATCACCAAGTTGGTTAAGTAGCCTTAGTTGCCCATAAACTGTTCCAAAAGAGTAAGTAGATGGAGCCAACGAGCATGTCTCTATCAACGTAGGAGGAACTAACACAACCAATGAGGATCCTTATGAGAATGTCCAACAAGAGGTAAGTGATCTTCACTCTACTGAGTTGTCACCTGTTATGAATGAAGTCACCAACAATAACAGGTTAGCATTAGAACCAGAGCCTTTCACACTTTCGCCAAGAAGAAACAAAGGGGTATTACCTGACCGATATTCTCAAGAACATGTTCCCTGGAATTCTAGGTATCCTATGAAGATAACCAGAGAAGGAGTGACAGACATTGCAAAATCTTTTCTTACCTCCCTTCTAGCTGAAGACATTCCCAAAACAGTTCACGAAGCCAGTAAGAAGGGCAAATGGAGTGAAGCTATGAAAATAGAGAAGGAAGCTCTAGAAAACAATGGAAATTGGGAGAAGTGCATCTTACTATTAGGGAAGAAACCAGTATGGTGTCGATGGGTTTTCACCATTAAACACAAAGCAGATGGCACCATTGAGCGATATAAGGCAAGATTGGTGGCAAAAGGCTATACACAGACTTATGGCATTGACTACTCAGAGACTTTCTCACCAGTTGCGAAAATTGACACCATCAGAGTACTATTTTCAATAGCAACAAATAAAATTTGGTCACTCTATCAGTTTGATGTCAAGAATGCCTTTCTACATGGAGATTTGAAAGAAGAAGTGTACATGGAATCTCCTTCAGGGTTCTCTGAAGACTTCCAAAGAAATGAAGTCTACAAATTGAAAGAGACACTCTATGGGCTTAAGCAGTCTCCACGTGCTTGGTTTGGGAGGTTTATAGTGGCCATGAAAAGGTACGGTTACAAACAAAGTAACTCTGACCATACTTTATTCTTGAAAAGAAAAGGAGATTTGATCATATGCCTGATAATATATGTGGATGACATGATCATAACCAGAAGTGATATAGAAGAAATTGCACAACTGAGGAATAACTTGTTCAGAGAATTTGAAAAGAAGGACTTAGGTGGACTAAAGTACTTATTGGGAATAGAGGCTCTTCACTCCAACAAAGGGATTATTTCCCAAAGAAAGTACATCATGAATTTGCTTATAGAAACAGGAATGGTCGATTGTAAACTAGCAGATACTCCTATGCAAGTTAACCATGGTTTAAAGTTTGAGGAAGGAGCTAATCTAGCAGATAAAGAGAGGTACCAACGATTAGTTGGGAAATTGATTTATCTGTCACACTCGACCAGATATAGCATATGTAGTAGGAGTAATAAGCCAGTTTATGCATCAACCTCAAGAGGATCATATGGAAACTGCCATGAGGATTGTCCGATACTTAAAGGGGACACCAGGAAGTGGGATCATGTTCCAAAAGCATAGGCACTTAAACATTGAAGCTTATACTAATGCTGATTGGGCTGGTAATCCAAATGACAAGAGATCTACATCTGGTTATTTTACTCTTATGAGAGGTAACTTGGTGACATGGAGGAATAAGAAGTAGAAAGTGATTGCTCTTTCAAGTGTTGAGGCTAAATTCCGAGAAATTGCCAAAGGTATAACTAAAGTCTTATGGATCAAAAAGTTGATAACCGAGACTGGTTTTCCACCACAACTATCAAGTCAGTTAAAGCGTGATAACAAGACAACAATCAGTATATCAAATAATCATGTACAACATGAGAGAACCAAACACGTTGAAGTGGACAGACACTTCATCAAGGAAAGATTGAGGATAACAGTATTGAACTTCCGTTTGTAAGGTCAGAAGATCGGTTGGCAGACATTCTCACCAAAGTTGTTATAGACAGAGCATTTACCCGTGCCCTCAGCAAGCTAAGCATTGGTGATCCCACTACCCACCTTGAGGGGGAGTGAGAATATTATTATCAGAGAAACAAATCAGTGGAATATCATAGATAATCAAGGGAATATTAGATAATATCAGTAAGAATATCAGAGATAATCAAGGAAGTATCAGAGAATATCAGTAGAATATCAGAGAATATCAAATGTATTTATTTAGAATAATTTCTATATTTAGTTCCCTAGAATTTGATATTAAGTGAGCTATTATAAACAAAAACAAAGAACATTCAAGAAAAACCTTCTTCCCTGTTATCATGTTCTTCGTTCATTTTTTGTTCATCGTTATCATATCCTTGTCTAACCATTCCTAACCCTCGGTACCATTGTAAGAGTTATCGCTATGATTCGCTATATGTCACTTCAGACCAAGTTCCATCTTAAATTTGATGCCAAATGCACTCTCCACATATATAATCCTTAATTTTTTTTTCAAATAAACAAACAAAAAGGTTATGAACTTAATGACAACAGAATGAATATGTAAAAAGAAAGAAAAAATTAAGGATAACAAATTAAAGACCACAATATAAAAAAAAACAATGGAATGGAGAAAAGCAATCAACTAAGAGCAAGTATTTATGAAGAATAAATAAGAAACCACCAATTTTTAGAAAACAAAGAGCAGAAATTTACAGTTTATTTATTATGTAAGAGTAAGTATTTCTTTGTGTGTTTTGGGTTGCTAGTTTTCATTTGTGCTTCGTTTATGTATGCCAGTGTCCTCCTCCTTACAAAAATCACTTCTTAGGGTGTTTTATGTACGTGATTTTCATCTCTGCTACATGTATCCTAAAGTCCTACTCAATGAACCACTTAGGTGAACAGAGTAAACCATTGCGTGTTGAGTTTTCCACACCTTGTTGGTTTCCATCTTTGAGCCATGTATGTATGCCAAAGTCGTACTTAGTGAACCACTTAGGCCAACAGAGTAAACCATATTGTGTTAGGTTTTCCACACCTTGTTGGTTTCCATCTCTGAGGCATGTATGTATGTCAAAGTCCTACTCAATGAACCACTTAGATCAACAGAATAAACCATTGCGTGTTAAGTTTTCCACACCTTGTTGGTTTCCATCTCTGAGGCATGTATGTATACCAAAGTCATACTTAGTGAACCACTTTGGTCAACAGAGTAAACCTCTTTTTGGTTTGTTTTCAATTGTTGGCTTTCCTTTAAGGCATGTATGTATGCCAAAGTCATACTCAGTGAACCACTTAGGTCAACAGAGTAAACTTATTATTGGTTTGTTTTCGATTGTTGGTTTCCTCCGAGGCATGTATGTATGTCAAAGTCATACTTAGTCAACCACTTAGGTCAAGAGAGTAAACAAGTTGAACTTCTACCTAAATATAACACAACAAAATGTTGTCAAGGTATTTTGATATTCTTACATGTAATGAATGGGCAACTTTGAAGGACACATTAACCATATTTTGTCTGTCATTCCCTGTGTATGTCCAGATTCAAACATCATGGCAATGTTGGATGCAACTGACACAGCCAATGACACTTAAGGATAACTATGACATGGGATCCAAATAGTTGTGTTTAATGTCCCATAGTATATTTAGAGGTGTCAATTAATATTTCAGACACCATCGTATGAATTTGATGAAAATGACATTGTCTATGTTATTTGATGAATTAATATGTAATGTTTGGTCCATATGTATGCCCAAATTTGAAGACTTTTAAATGGTATAAATATGTAAACCATATATGTCTAGATATGTGTGATATGGTGTTTAATTATGTGAGGTTTTGCAGTACATTCATGACACCCATGTCGAAGTGGTTGATGTGATAAACTTGTGAGGTTTGCTCTGGAGAACCTTTGAACACCCCATTTACATAACCAAACTCAAGCATGCAACTTTAATATATTTCAGAATGAATCATGTTCATTGAATTCATTATCGTTGTCATTCCACTTGTCGTTGTATGATTTAAACATTGAAGGTCGTGCATTAGAGGTGTCACACCCACAACTAAGTGGTTTACTCGGTTGACGTATTTGGTTTGCATGGGTAACAATTTGAACACCCATATTTAAGCATGGAAGTTCAGTCCTTGAACCTGAAAATGTTTATCAACAATCTAGTTGATAGTGATCTTTTAACATTTTCGTTCTATTTGTCGTCCATTCAGGTCAACATGGAAGCCACTATAGTGAAATCATGAAACCCTTATCAAAGTGGTTTTCTCTTTGCATGTATGTGGTTCGCATGGGAATGTTTTTTAATACATGTGTTCAACTTACGAAATTTAGCCAACCAAGTTTAAAAAATACGTGACATCAATGATAACACTATGTTTTTGAAGAATTTCTAGGTTGGTGACGCCCCACGAGGTCCATAACAAAGGCCTTATAGTAGTGTCATGCCATGACACCCACAACCAAGTGGTTTACTCAGTCAATGTATGTGGTTTGCATGGGTAAAAATTTGAACACCCATATTAAATATGAAAGTTCCGTCCTTGAACCTGAAAATATTTATCCACAAATCTAGTTAATAGTGATCTTTCAACATTTTTGTTCCATTTGTCGTCCATCTAGGTCAACATGGAAGTCGCTGCATGTGAAATAATGAAACCCTTATCAAAGTGGTTCGTTGTGTCCACATATGTGGTTCGCTTGGGAAAGCTTTTGAATACATGTGTTCAACTTTCAAATTCAGCCAACCAAGTTTAAAAAATATGTTTCCTCGAACATAACACTGTGTTTTTGAATAATTTCGTTCCACTCGTCGCCCTACGAGGTCCACAAGGAAGGTCGTGTAGTAGTGTCATGCCATGACACCCACATCTTGTGGTTTACTCGGTTGACGTATGTGGTTTTCTTGGGAAACAATATGAACACCCATATATAACTTTGGAAGTTTAGTCCTTCAACCTGAAAATGTTTATCAATCAATCCAGTTGATAATGATCTTTCAACATTTTTGTTTCGTTTGTCAAACATCCAGGTGTGGATGGAAGCCATGACACCCTTATCAAAGTTGTTTGCTTTGCTCAGGTATGTGCTTCGCTTGAGAAAATTTTGAATACATGATAAGTACCAATTTTGAATGTTTTTATACATGAGAAAGCTTGAGTACTTGTGGGTTTAATTGTTTTTTAAAATAGTAATTACCCCCAATTTGAGAGTTGTTTTATCTAAATTTAGGTTTTGAGTCCTTAGTTAAAGGAAATCATTTGATCTCAATTATTGTGAAATTTCAGGTATAAAAGAATGAAGAAAATAAGAGATTGGAAGATTCATGAAAAAAAGAAATAAAAAGTTTAAAATAAAAAAAAGTCCACGCGAAAAGTCACTTAACCTAAGCTCGAAAAAGAGTTTAAAAGGGCGATTTTAGGTTTTCTAGAGGAATCTAGACCTGGAGAAACGAGAGTAGCCCTCAAGGACGAAAGCAATTCATCAATTCTTCTTCTTCTCAATCTTCCTTTCCTTAGATTGTAATGGCTACCATTAGTAGCTAATTCTTCATCTTCGGGGGTTGAATGTAATCTTTTGAAGTCATTTATATTTTGGTGATTTTTATATATAATATTCAGTTTCTACTCAATTAGTATTTTCATCTTGTGCTTAATGCTAGATTTTATCTGATCAATAGAGTCTTGATTTTGATTCTTGAATTTAATTGGGAAGTACTTTTAAGTTTCTAACCTAGATGAAAATACTCAATATATTGGAATACTAGCGATATGTTTCGATGTATTGATTGCGTATAATATATGTTCTTAATGTTGGGTAATTTACTAAATACCTGTGGGATCAATGTTTAAGAAACTTTCTTATGAATTTCATGTAAGAGGAATCAGTGTGAATGATTTTTATATGTGCATCAATTGTAAGTAGTTACGGATATTGTATGTTTTTATCAAATCCAAAATATGAATGAGGGAGATAGATGAAGTTCAGAGTCCTTCTAGATCTTTTAAACCCTTTGATAGTTGTTATTTATTTTTTAATTACTCTTTTATGTTTATTGAATCAAATCATCTTGAAAACCATAATTGCTTAGTGAGTAGTGAAAACTGAGATTTATAAGCAAAACTGTTCTCTGTGGGATCGACGTTCGTACTTTACAAATCTATATTACTTTTGACTTGGTACACTTGTCCAAAAAAAGTCAACAAGCTTTTGGCACCGTTGCCGGGGAACAGATTTTGTTTTTAAATTTTGGAACATAAGTCATTAAGTATTGTGAATAATTTTTCTTTGTTTTTCTTTTGTCTTATTTATTTGAAAAAAAAATTATAAATTATTTTGTGTTAATCCTTGCTTGAGCTGTTTTTGATTTATGATATTGAGAGGATAAGTTCATGAAGATCAATTAGAATTTGATTTAGATATTAAAATAGCAGCTAGGAAGAATCAGAGCAGGAAGAGAAGAGAACAACAAAGTCAAACAAGAGAAGAATCCTATACGACCTTTGACAAAGGACTCTTGGAGACTATTCCCTGCAACAAGGCCCTAGACACTGCTCCAGCATAGCAGTACCGACCACCACTAAAACATTGGAGATAAAGCCAGCCTTCTTGAATTTGATTAACAGTCATTAGTTTACTGGGATGGATAATGAAGATTCATACACACATCTGTCCACTTTCTATAAGTTGGTAGGAACAATGGGTTTTGAAGAGGGTGACACTGAGACTGTTTATTTGCGATTGTTTTCGTTCTCTTTGGCGGACAAAGCAAAATAATGGCTTAAATCTCATCCAAATCAGAGTTTGAAAAGTTGGAATGATGTAGAGGAAAAATTTCTCCATAGATTGTTTCCAATCTCTCGTTACATCAAGGCAAAATCTGATATCTCTACATTCAGACAAGGGTTAGATGAAACATTTTGTGATGCTTAGGAATACTTCAAAGTGATGTTAAGAAGATGCCCAAATCATGGTTTTGTAGATATTGCCTAACTGAGCATTTTCCACAATGGTCTGAGGGTTGACACAAAGATGATACTAGATGCAGCAATGGGAGGTACAGTGATGGTAGTAGATATAGAGCAGGCAACAAGAATTATTGGTGCTCTTGCTTCTACAGATTATCAAGCTCAACATGATAGACAAACAGTGCAACAGAAGAAGGGGATGCTTGATCTCAATACCACAAATGCCCTTTTAGCTAAAAAAAAATATCTTAACGCAACAGATGGAAGCACTAACCAAATAGATGACAAAGTTGCCTCAACAATTACAAGTTGTACAGTCTTCCCAAATTCAAGGTCAATTCATGAGCTATGATTTTTGTAGAGGTAATCATCCTAATGGGCAGTGTTCTTATCACAATAATCCTTCACAAGAAAAGGTTAATAATATATCTCAAGGATGGAGGGGCAACCAGAATTAAGGCTTTCGGTGGAAACAGGATGCAGATCCATCTAACAAGCAACCTCCATATTAGCAACAACAACAATTTCCTTCAACTCATGACAGGATAACCAAATTAGAGGAGACTTTAGAGTAATTTATGCAAGCTTCCATGGCCAATCAGAAAAATACAGAAGCTTCAATCAGAAATCTAGAGACATAAGTGGGGCAGTTGGCCACACAAGTGGGATAGTTGGCCAAACAATTAGCAGATAAACAAAGGAGTCAATTCTCAACCAACACACACACCAATCCAAGGGAGCATTGCAACTCTATCACCACTAGGAGCGGCAGGTAGTAGGTAGAGGTATTGGTGAGAATTTGAATGTTGAAGAGAAAAATAAAGAGAAAAATGAGAGTGAGGGAGAAAAAGAGCATAATAGAGAAAAAATTGTGAGGAGTAATGGAAAAAGAAAGGAAAATAAAAAGAGTGAAAATCAAGTGAGAAGTTCACCTTAAAAAAATGTTGCTCCTTTAAAAGATATACCTTATCTGCAAGCTCTCTCAAGGAAGAGTAAAGAGAGGCAGTTTGCTATATTCCTTGACTTTCAAAAAAGTCTTCACATCAACATTCCCTTTACTAAAGCCTTAAAGCAAATGCCAACTTATGTCAAATTTATGAAAGAATTGTTGACCAAGAAGAGAAAGCTTCCTGAACAAGAGACAAATGAATTAGAAGCTGGATGCAGTGCTATCATTAAGAAATCTTTGCCACAAAAATCTAGAGATCTAGGAAGTTTCACTTTGCCAGTCACTGTAGGAAACCTCACAGTTGAAAGAGCTTTATTGGATATTGGGGCAAGTATTAACCTCATACCTTTCTCCATGTTGAAGAAGATTGGAGATGTTGAAGTGAGACCTACAAGGATGACTCTACAGTTAGTTGACAAGTCTATAAAACATCCTTATGGAATTATTGAAGACTTGATAGTAAAGGTTGACAACTTCTTGTTCCCAGTTGATTTTGTGGTCATGGATATGGAGGAGGATACTGAAGTCCCCTTAATTTTAGGAAGGTCATTCATGAAAACTGCTAGAGTAATTATTGATGTTGATAAAAGGAAACTTAAGGTGTATGCGCAAGATGAAGAAGTGAGCTTGATGTTTTTGAAGCTATGAAACATCCAAGTGGAGCAAAATAATGTTTTAGAATTGATGTTTTAGATGAAATTTGTGATGAACAGAAGGAGAGAATCTGTGCCTCTGAGCCTTTGATAAAAGCTCTCACCAACAGTATTGATGAAATAGAAGAAATAGAAGTAAAGAAATGTTGGGAAGAGTTGGAGAAGGCAAAATAAATTTCAAAGAATAGTGATCAAAAGCAAGAAAAATTAGAAGAAGAAGCTTCTCAACCACAAAAGATAGAGTTGAAGTGAACAAAGGCCTACCATGACAAGAGAATTTTAAAGAGGAGCTTCTATCCAGGCCAATCTGTGTTATTGTTAAATTTAAGATTGAAGCTCTTTCCTGCAAAACTGAAGTCTAAATGGTCAGGTCCTTTTCTAGTCAAGCAAGTTAAACCATATGGTGTAGTGGAATTTGAAGATCCTAAGTCTCAGAGGAGCTGGACTGTAAATGGACAGAGACTTAAGCATTACCTTCATGGTGAGATTGAAAGGCTCGCCACAATGATTCATCTAAGTGACTCATGAGCATCAAGCGTCAAGCTATATGACGTTAAACGAGTGCTTCCTGGGAGGCAACCCAATGATTGTAAGTTTTCAATTTTATGTTTGCATATTTAGTATTGTGATAGTTTGATTCAGCATTAGCCGTGGATCACTTTTAAAGTACTAAAAAAAAAAAAAGATCAGCCTCCTAACCAATTCAGCTCTTATGTCTCATGGCCTAAGGACAGGCCCAATTTGCATAGGGGAGGAGAAGCAGCATTTCCAGAAGTAGGACTATCCACAACTGCAACAGAAGAGGAGGTGAATCAAAGACATCAGGATGCAGAATTTACACCGACTTTGATAGGATTATGAGGGGAGATTCTTGATAAAACACTCGTTTCTGTAATTAAATATTGTAGTATGCTTGTGATTGATTTTCCATTCAGTATTTATTTTTGTTAATTTTATTTGTTAGTTTTTATGTTTGATGTGTGGTAATTACCATAATTCTGTGGTTAAGTAGAAATTAGACTCATGATTGTTCTAAGTCAGATCATCTTATTGAATTGGGAAAGATTGAGTGGATTAAAATTTTTGAGTTAGGTTGAGTGGGTGATTGATGCATGAAAATTGAACAGGATTATGACTAGAACAAGGCTTGATAAAAATTGAGAAATTAAACTAATTAGCCAAGTGAGTTGTGAATCTTTAAACAGTTAAGAGTTGAAAGTTCCATTGAGTAATGTATCAAGTTGATTTTGCCTGATTTTTTATGTTATTTTACTTCACAAATGAAAACATGAAGATGATTAAGGAATTTTGTTAGCATCAATGCTAAGCATGTGATTTGATGAAGTCAATAAAGACCATGGATTTGATCTGGACTATGTTAGATCAATGTCTAGCACGTGAGTTGATGAAGACTGCCTCATGAAGAATCTGTTGGAACCAACCTGGACCAGAATTGTTCAAGTGAAGACTTTGAGCCAACATGAAGATGGTTGGGTGATTCAGTCTTGGTCCTTAGATGGGTTTGTGTGTTGGTATTGACTTAGTCTTTAATCATTAGTGGCATGGTTCATCATTCCTGGGGTGCTAAGAGATTCACAAACATTTTTATTAAAACTGGTTTTAAGGAAAATAACCCAAACTAATTTTTGTTGAAAAAGATTTTTCAATCAATTAAATTTTTAAAACAATCGATTGAATGTGACAGTTATTTCTGTTACTACTTGAATCTTTGACTGGGTCAACTAACGGTCAATTCAACCGATTGAATGGTTTGTTCAATTAATTGAACCAGTGACAGCTAAGCTATTTTAAAACTAATTTGGCTATATAAAGGAATTGGCACTATCATTTTCAGATAACTAATATTTTCGAAAAGCATTCCTTGAGAGATTATGAAGTGTGAAATAGCGCCTTGTTTGTTCAATCATCTTTTACAAATCTTTTCAAAACAAGAAACCTCCAAGAACGTGAATCTTTAAGCATCATTGAGTGAGGTTCTTTCGACTTTGGTTCTGGACCAAAGCTAAGTCTTCTACACCTGATCTTCAGTCTTTGTAATCTGTTTTGTGTAGAAGTATTGTGTGATTAATTGTTGATCTTACTATTCTGTAATCTGTTTGCTATTTTCAATTACTGGGTTTGTAATTGAGTTAGTGCAGTGAGTTTCTGCACTGGTCTCACATCTGCGGAGGGGTTCAGTAGAGTGTGAGTGGTGCGGGGAGCAGTGATTGCTTGTGGGTTGCAAGTGTTTTGGTGCAGTGGATTTATGCACTGATTTCACACTAGCTAAGGGGTTCAGTGAGGTGTGAGTGTTGCGCAGAGCAGTGATAAGTTGTTGTGAGCAAGGGTTGTAAACAGATCTTGCGATCTTTTTAGTAGAAATCTTTGCTAGTTTGCAAAGGACTAGACGTAGCCCTTGAGGAAGGGTGAACCAAGATAAATCTGTGTTCTTGATTTCCTCTTCTCTATTCTTGATCTTTTTATTATCTATTTGCATTCGCTTAATAAACTGATCACTGAATCTGTTTACATATATTTGGATCAACTGTGTTTCTAGATTATTTCTAATCTATTGGACTGTGATTAATCATCTTGATTCTGGATTAACACATCTCTATACTGAAAACTGTTTTCTGGATTTATCTCTAACAACTTCCACTGTGCATAATTGATTGTTTACTGGACAGTCCAGAATTACACAAGTTGATTGATTGAATTAAGAATTTTCATTCTATATTTCAAGAACAATTCATATTTGCAAAAAGAATTTGAAAGTTCAATTCACCCCCGCTCTTGAACTCGGTCTGAACCTTATTTTACAATTGGTATCAGAGCTAGGATCTTGAATCCTAGTTAAGATTTTGATCCATGGCCGAGAACAAGTTACCTTTTGCTGAAGGTGCATCTATTAATAGACCACCTATGTTCTCTGGGGTAAACTATCAATTCTGGAAAGTGAGAATGAAAATCTTCATTGAATCTATTGACCATGGCATCTGGAATGCCATAGTAAATGGTCCATTCATTCCTATGCATGTTGTTAATGGTGTGTCTATTGTTAAGTGCTTTGATGAGTTAACTGATCTTGAGAATAAGAAAACGCAATATGATTGTGTAGCTAAAAACATTATAACTTCTGCATTAAAATTGGATGAGTTCTTTAGAGTATCACAATGCAGTTTAGCCAAAGAAATGTGGGACATTCTAGAAGTCACACATGAAGGAACCACTGACGTGAAGAGAGCATGCAAACATGCATTAATCCAGGAATACGAGTTGTTTAGAATGCAGCAGGGAGAGACCATTGTTGATGTCCAGAAGAGATTTACACACATTTTCAATCATTTAATTGGATTGGGCAAGCAGTTTGATAAAGAGGAGCTTAATATCAAGATTCTAAAGTGCTTGGAAAGGAGCTGGCAGCCTAAAGTCACAGCAATTTCAGAAACTAGAGACTTGACAACACTTACAACTGCAACGATGTTTGGCAAACTGAGGGAACATGAACTGGAGATGATCAGGTTGAAAGAAATGGAAACAATGGAGAAAAAGACCAAGAGCCTGGCACTCAAAACTAGAACTGTTGTTCAGGAATCAACTGATGAAAGTTCAGGAGACTGCAGTGAATCTGAGAACCTCAATCTGTTGACAAGAAAGTTTCAGAAATTCATAAAGATGAAGAACAGAT
>Ga0099824_1003724_pt1 | contig 22173 bp, 13 predicted proteins | sample SiratrowhiteBW_FD_76837 | JGI IMG/M metagenome (GOLD analysis project Ga0099824, IMG submission 76837) | Root nodule microbial communities of legume samples collected from California, USA - Siratro white BW | ecosystem: Host-associated > Plants > Roots > Nodule | place: USA: California... | reverse complement strand
CTCTCATATATCTTATTTCTAAATATAGAATATAAAACGCTCTATTTTATATAGATATAATATTCATATATATATATATATATATATATATATATATATATATATATATATCTAATGAATGTACGTTTGTAGTTAAGATATCTATCCAATAAGATATCTATATATAATATACAAACCTTTGAAAAAGTTCACAAAACTACACACACACAACCATACAACATGATATATGTAACACAACACGTACATATATTAGTCACATCATTCGTACTAGAAAACCCCACAATAAATCCAATAATACAGGAATCCTCAATTACATCTCAATAAATTGGAGTAATTTGTCACACACAACTCCTTTTGAAAGATTAGTATTAAACATGATCTACCTGAGACTAACATCTAATCCATCAGAAACATCATGAAAATCCATCCTCAACTTCCTATGTCAAGGTGGTTTGTCGAATCTACTTTGTGATATCCTGATGCCGAAACATCTTTTAACTTCTCACCACGATACCATTTTAGGTACCTCTCATCACACACCCATAAAATGGCCACGACACACCCATAAAGGGCCATCATATGAATCACATTACAATATACAACCCCAAGTATATCATACATATACATATACATATACATATACATATACATATACATATACATATATATACATACATGCGTACATACATACATACATACACACACACACAAAACATAGTTGTATAAATCAACACAAGAATATTTCATCACTAGAGGCGCATCTCTTGAGTGAGCTCATCTCATTTGTGGGACCTTGCTTCCTTATACAGAGGAAGACTTCTCTTGAGCAATACCATCTTTGGAGGAGAGAGAATTGAAAAGTCTCTCTTGCTTGAGCTGGCTCCCTTCACTTGAACAACCATCTCCATAAGAGAGAGTTGTAAAATCCAATTAGTTCTAGAAACATCAAGCAATGCTTGAGCGATATCATGTATTTGTGTGATCTCGCATATTCCAGAACCCCAAACCTCTCATTGCTGGAGAGTCACTTGTTCCAAAAGAGAGAATTGCTTCAACATCTCCTTCGCTCAAGTCTCAAGCCATAATTGAACAATATGCTTTGTTGTTTAAGCATTCATGTTGGCGCTTGAGAGGCATTGAGCGGTTCATAAAATGATGACTCATCACTTAGACATTACTGGAGTGGTACTCCATTGCTTGAGTGATATCAACCTAGAAATACAAATATCACCAACATTGTATTCAAAATTTCTATTACAACATTTATACCATGCTAAAATGTTTTCAAAATACCAACTACGTTTAAGGTTTATATCATCTGCTTATTTTAGTACTTATACTTTAAAATTCTTAAAATTATACCCATGCTTATAATATCACATTTTAACTTACAACCCATTTTAATCACCATAAAATCCACACATATCTAAACAATATCGTATTGAATAGTTGCCATAATTAACTCCCCTTACTTGGAGGTAACATGCTTACTAGCAAAACTTCCTCTTATGACTTTTGAAAACCCGATTGTACTTCCATAAGTTTAAATCCCTACATTGACAACATTTCCTTAATCAGACCACTATAACCTTTCCTTTTCAAACCCCAAGCATAGAAGAGAATGGGTTGAACCAATGATAGAAAATAATGACTTTCTTGGATCAATATCATGATTTTGTTTATCTTTATCCACCAACTACCACCTCCTCGATGATATAATTTGTTTATAAAACAGATTTTGAACTTAAAAAATCTATAGAGTTTAGATAGAATGGAGTATTAAAGAGGTAGAATTTCTAGTGAAATAAAGAATGGATATTTTTAACTTTTTTATAGACTTTTATTCTTTATCTATTTTAACATTTATCTTTAAAGAAAACTTAGGTCTTACAGCTCAAGTTATTGTGGAAGTATGTTACACTTTTTTTTATTATTAATAATGAATATTATGAAAACATTTTTAATTTTTGATGTTTTTTTTACGCCATTTATATGTATAGTATAGATTATGGATTATTTATCTAGTATCTATAATCTTCAATGTAATGGCCATATTGCCAAGCATGAAAGCAGTTTTCGGGTAGGCCTCTATGTACCACAACGTAGGTTGGGATTGATAACGAGGCTTTTCTCTTGCGCAAAACTCAGTTAACTCTTTCCTTTCTTTCTACATTCATAATTATGTACTTGTTTCTTCTTCTTGTAAACTATTGGAACATCTAGAAAATATCTCATAATATTGTTCTATTTAAGAGTATTTAAAGTATAATAAATGATGTCTCAGAGTGATTTGAGTATTTCATGATTTGATATCTAATTTAAGTGGACATAGGAGTCTAGTATATGGATATAAATAAGGGTAAGTAATTTGTGTTTTACCCTTATATAAAATGTTAAGAGAATATGATTCATTGTCCCTTTTATTTCCTTGCTCTCTCTACCTTAATCCCTTTTCTCTATAATTTCAACAAATACTATGTTTCTGCAATGCCTTGTTAATAACTTGTTTATCTCCCCCTCCCCTTTCTTTCTTTGCTTTGAAGTAATTGTCTAATACTGTGTACTTTTCAGGAAAGACATTGGGTATGATGGGTGGCGTCTTGACTTTGTAAGAGGATTTTGGGGTGGCTATGTAAAGGACTACCTGGAAGCAAGTGAACCATACTTTGCTGTTGGAGAGTATTGGGATTCTCTTAGTTATACATATGGTGAAATGGATCATAATCAAGATGCCCATAGGCAGAGGATCGTGGACTGGATCAATGCTACTGGTGGTACTGCTGGTGCATTTGATGTTACAACCAAAGGAATTCTTCACTCTGTAAGCACTCGAGTTGAAACAATTGTTTTAATTATTTCATGCATAAGATTTTCTGGATCTACCGGACATAGCTATTGGAGGAGTTGGAAATTTTACCAAGTCATTTAGCTATTTTGAAATATTACTAATTTCATTGTCTTGTTGAATTTGTTTGCAATTTTTGTGTGTGAAGGCATTAAACGACTATGTTTCTTTAGCTTCTATTTTGTTTTAAATTATTGTACTGTAACTGATAATGCTTCTAGTGAACGAATCTCATTGCTAATAAGCTGCTTGCTGACATAGGTGAGATTTAATGGATGTTCATATGGGAGAGAATTATACTGTGACTTGATTATATGTATTGTATTGTAAATATGAATAATTAAACTTTTCATAAGGCTCTCTTAACTAAGCACAACATAAGATATCTTCATTTTGGAAATAGATGTGACTGTTCTTCTGATGCCAACAACTTTTCCTTGGGCTCTTAATTTGTTTTTGAAGTTTGAACGGAGACTCACTATATCTCTTGTAAGGATGCTTCATAAGATGATCAGAAAAGTGCATGCTGTCAACATTTTTACCAGTTCAGCAGGGCCTACGTATATGATTTAATCTTGGTGATATTTTGTTAGGCAAAATGGAAATGAAAAAGTATGGTAAGCTTATTCTAGGAGGAAACTAAAAAATAAAGAGAGCGGTTAAGGTTGCTATAGGAGTATTGTTTGTTTTGTATGGGTTCTCGAGGGGTTGGTCTATTTATAAGACCAACTTTCGTGTTGTGGGGGGTACGTGAGTTTTGTTGTAATATTTGACTAGACTTTTTCCTGTGTGAAAGGAACAGTTTTTCCTTTGTGTGAGAGATTGTAATTCTTTGTTTTTCAGTTTGGAATAACATTGTCTTCTACTTTTGCCACTTTGTGTTCTTTATTCACGAGGTTAAACTCGTGTTTTGTGGAGTGACCTAACATATGTTGTTTAAATTCTCCATATAGGCTTTGGAAAGATGTGAATACTGGCGCTTGTCAGATCAGAAGGGAAAGCCCCCTGGTGTTCTTGGGTGGTGGCCATCTCGTGCTGTTACTTTTATAGAAAATCATGATACTGGTTCTACCCAGGTTTGAACCTCCCCTTTTAAAAGTACTCTGGTACTGTTAGAGATTCTTTCAAGGTTAATTTTTGATAGAAATAATTCATTATCATTGACTGCACCTATCATAATGAATCACTGCACTAGTAAGGCATTTCCCCCTGAACACTGTCATAAAGTTTCTTTCATATTTTGGTTGTACTTATTTGTTATACTTATAAACTATCATAAATTTTCTTTCGTATTTTCTTTTGTGAAGGGTCATTGGAGATTTCCCAGTGGAAAGGAAATGCAAGGATATGCTTACACTCTTACTCACCCAGGAACTCCATCAGTGTTCTTTGACCATCTCTTTTCTCACTATAAAAATGAAATATCGACACTTCTCTCTATCAGGAGGCGGAACAAGATCCACTGCAGGAGTACAGTGAGTATCAGAACATTCTGTTATGTACTGCATTCAATTGTTTAAGTGGATATTTTTCTGGGGTGGATGACCAGGAACTTTTACCTTGCAATAACAAAGTCATAGAAACTGAAAATCTATCACTGCATTATGTACTGACAGCCACTGCACTGAAATTAACAGATCCCAGAAACTGAGGCAAAGTAATTCTTTCAACAGAAAAGGAAAATATAGAATGACAATAATCTGTGTTAGATGTTTGAAAACCTTAATTTCCAAATAACTCTCCAGCACTTACCTCTCTTTCCCTTCTTTAATTCCATGCTTTGCTCCTAACTTTTCCCTCGTGCTTGCCACTTTAGCTAGTTTATTGCAGCCCAAATCCTCATTGTACAACTCTTTCTCACAGTATATCTGAAGTTTTTATCCTCTGTTAAGCGTGCTTCTCCTACATCACTTCCGAATTTACACTACAGTGATGGATTTCTATCACAAAAATTGTTTGGTTATCAACTTATGCTAACAGAGTTAACTAATTACTCATAGTAATATAGATGACAATTACAATAATGATGGTCAAGGAAATGAAAATCTCTGCTTGCAATGCATCTGAGCTTTCGTTGCGACAATGTCTTTACTACTGAGAGTTAAAACTTGAAAAGCATGACATTATTTTTCTTAGTGTTTGATACGGGAACTCACATGCATCCTTACATATTATTATTATCTTAATAAAAGTCTGAAGATGTTATTTAGATAACGTAGAAACATTGACATTGTTGGAGCACTACTAACCTTTGCAGCTTTGATAATTGTTTTGTTTAAGGTTAAAATTTGCAAGGCAGAAAGGGATGTTTATGCAGCTTTGATAGATGAAAAAGTTGCTATGAAGATTGGACCTGGTCAATTTGAACCACCCAGTGGATCCCAAAAATGGTCCTCAGCTTTGGAGGGAAGAGACTATAAGATTTGGGAGGCATCGTAATATAGCTGTTTTTTTCTCTTAAGTACATGTTCCTTTGGAACATCATCATCACCATGTTTCTTGGGAGGCAAGTATAAAAACAGAAGAATAGATGATGGTATGAGAAGCCCCAGTTGAAGTGAGTTTAAATGTGCCACTATTACTGACTGTATATATGCTGCATAGAAGCAATATTATAGAGAAGGTTGCAGAGGGTTCATTTCAGCCCAATGCTGACTCTTCTGATATCAGAAAGCCTTCATATTATACATTATCTATGTTTATATACTGTACAATATTTAGTATTCACAATAATGTATACAGCTGCCATATATGGTACATAATTCTTTGAACTGGTTCCTGAATCAAGATGGCAATATATAAATGAATAAGTTGATCATTTGAATTGGGGATTTTGGACAAAAGGAAAGGGAGTGTTTATATAAATGAATAAGTTGATCATTTCATGAAAATTTATCCTTTTTTCTTCGAAATTATTTTTCCCAAACATGCCTAAGATTACAACCATCTTTCTGAATTTAGTTTTTCTTTTATTTAAGTCAGATTTTCTTAAATACTACAAAATATTGACCAGAAGATGATGAATAACTTTAAGTTAAATACTTTTTGGAAAGTTATATGAACAATTTTCTCATCAGGCTGTATGATCTTCAATTAACAATGTTCTTGCTTGCTTATTTATGTTTATATTGAAAACAATAAAATCACTGAGTTGTTTTAAATTATAAATTTTCAATTAATGCAAACATGATGAGAATATATTTACAATGTCAATGATTTGACTCTTGAGAAGGATTTAGCTGACTTTATTTACGGTGTGCTACCCGGTCTATGGGCGGATATTTGTTATATCAAAAGATGACTATCTTGGAATTAAAGGCGTGTATTTATCGTCCAGGATCAAATTATTTATGACTGCACGAAACCTCTGCCAAAAGCTTGCAAAAGGCTGACATAACGTAAAAAATAAGTAAAGTACCAGACTCTATAAATAGATGAGTAAGTAAAGACAAAGGCATGTGGAAAAAAGGTGAAGAGTCATAACTATTGTTACCCTGCCCATTGTGGGAATCCGAACTAATTGCTGGGAGACAGCTGAGACAAAAGACCGAGATAGGAGAGAGAAGCGGGATCCAGAGCGGGCGAATACTATCCGATTGATAGCAAGTCAACTTTGAAGGTTTCCTCTGAATTTGTATAAGAACACACAGCATGACAAATAATTCAATAACATGTCAGCATTTTAGTAAAATACAAAATAAATGAAGTAATAGAATAAATCTTGCAAGGGACTACTAGTTACTAATGCTATTATATAAACTAGTGCAAAGTTGAAATTTCGTGTCTACTTAAAAGTTGGAGGTTAATTTTGTATGTATGGAATGTTATTGGTTTTAAAAACTGTAATTGAAGTTAGAAGTTAAATAAAATAGTACAGTAATTTAATTTTTTTAGAGAATAAATACATTAAAAAAATGTACAATTAAATTAGTTAAGTTAATTACATATCAATTTACAAATCATATTTTTTTAAATATGTTTTTTATTTGCATTTTTTTCATAAGTTTATAACTTTTACAAATTAGATTGTTAAAATTTTAACTAAATGATGATTTGCAAAAGAAAACGACATGTCGTTTAGCTATTATTTTGATTTCATTATTTTGTTTATATTTATTATTTATTATTTTATTCAATTTAATCCCACAATTAATTAAAAGATTCACTCAAATTCCTTAATTTTTTTAAAACACAACAATATAACCAATTTCCATTCAATAATAATAAAATCGTTAACAAACAAATATTGACCATTTTATAATTTACACATAATAGAATTTATAATAACTGCATAGTAATAATTTATCACACTAACAATGACACTTTCAACGTAGACAAAAAGTCACATTGTTGTATTTCTAAAATTTGAAGGATTTGAGTGAACCTTAAAATAATTATATGGTTGAATTTTTAAAATTGAGAAGTTTGATTAATTTTTTTTATTAATAAAAAGTCATGTTGAACAAAATAAATGAATAAATAGATGAAAAAGGTGACTTTTTTTTCTTCTTTCATCACATGCTATCTTTTGATATTAAAATTTAAAAAATAGTGAAAAATTTTACTAGTAAAATATTTAGAAAACAGACTCAATAAAACTCATAAAATGATTGAATGATAAAATGTGCATATAAACGTGATAGTTAATGAAAATTTTATAAAAGCACCCAAGAAAAAAAGTAGTGTAAAGAAAAATTTCCATCACTTTTCAGTAAACATATGCTCAAAATTGTTTTCTTAAATCTTAACTATAATTCTCTAAAAAAATCTAAAATTTCTCAGTTCTTTATAAAACGGCATTTTTGTTCTAGGAAAGTTAATAATCCAAACAAACTCATTTTAAGACTTATATACTGCTGACAATAAATCATGAAATGAACTGGGATAATGAGAGAGAGTGACTCGTAATTTTATAAGGCTCCATTCATTTCAATTAACAATGAAAATTGTATAATTAAGAAGAGTTTGTTAACGCATTTCCAACATTTTTTATAATTTCAAATAATTATAATTTACTGCTATATATTCGTTAATATAAAACATCTAATTTAGGTTCATTACCTCACCATGGCATGAAATGATGAATGTTACAGGTTTTTTGAATTTCCTCTGACCAGCTGGAGCTACCATTTCTCATGCCCACAAGACACCTAAAAATTTGTTCATCAATTGGTTACCCGTTCTTTTAGCCTTGTATATCTCCAATAACACCTAATTTGGCTCTTGAATTATTTTTCAATCTTGCTATATCTCTACCATGTACATATAAATACCTCCTATTCCATTCATAACCAGAAAGAACCTCTTCTTTCACTTTTTTTATGCTCAATTCCAAATAAGAAGGGTTCTTCCTTTTTTCTTCTACTTGTTGCTGGCCGAGGTTAGCTTCAACTGGAGTTCAAACCTTGGCCAACATTAGTCATAAAAAGAAAAAAATAAAACCAGATTTATATGGCGACATGCCAGAATATTTTTCTTCTGCTTTCTTTGGCAGTCTTAATCCCTACCCTGAATGCCAATATCTTGGAGAGTGAGGAGTATTGGCGGGACCATGCAACCGAGTTTGATTCATACTGGAAGGAAAGGGCAGCAGCGGCGGCAGAGAAAAACGAAGCTGCATATTTTGCTGATCCATATTCAGTCTCCGGAAACTTCACTTCCAGTGTTAGCGAGTGAGCCTTCTCATACCCTAACACCTTCCTTTTCCTTTCTTAACAATGCATGCATATGTATAAGTATATCAAATGATCTTGGCATGCAAAAATGGTAAATGAAAATCTTTGTGATGGGATAAAGCTAATAGATTCTGTTGTTTTTTGTTTTGACAAAAACAGACTTATAGTTGGGAAGGGTAACAGAAGGAACTTGAAGGGACGTACTGATAATGGTCCATGCATGGCCACCAACCCCATTGACAGATGCTGGAGGTGTGACCCCAACTGGGCTGACAACAGGCAGAAGCTTGCAGATTGCGTTCAGGGCTTTGGAAGGAACACTGTTGGGGGAAAGGGTGGTCCAATCTACGTGGTGACTGACCCTTCAGATGACAACATGGTTGACCTAAAGCCAGGAACTCTTCGCCATGCAGTTACACGTAACGGCCCATTGTGGATTATCTTTGAACGCAGCATGGTGATCAAGCTGAAGCAGGAGCTCATCATGAACAGCAACAAGACCATTGATGGAAGAGGCGTTGAGGTCTACATTTCCGGTGGTGCTGGCATCACCATCCAGTATATCAGCAACGTCATCATCCATGGAATTAAGATCTTCGACATTCAGGTTCATGGCGGTGGACTGATCAGAGATTCTGAGACACATTATGGGTTGAGGACTCAGAGTGATGGAGATGGCATTTCCATCTTTGGTTCTAGCAATGTCTGGATCGATCATGTTTCCATGAGAAATTGCTATGACGGACTTATTGATGCCATCATGGGATCCACTGCCATTACCATTTCCAACAGCCATTTCACAGACCACAACGAGGTATTTTTTTTTTATTCTCTCAAAAATTAATAGATAATATCCCAGATGATCATGACTATAGTTTCCATCAATATCCACATAAAACTCAATTATATGTCACCTAAAATTGATTAAAACTAGGATACTTTGAGATCATGTATGACATTCTTTCAAAATGGTTAGAATCTGAGCCATCTCTGAGTGATATATATATAAAAAATAAAAGGGATTACTTTCATGCAGAGATTAGCAAGAAGTGTATATGTGTTAAGTTTGCATGGGAGTGGAATGAAGAAACACCCTTTATCTGGTTTTGGTGTTGGGTTTGAGTAGGTTGTGTGCATGGTGTAGGTGATGCTCTTCGGTGCCCATGACAACTATGACAAGGATAAGATCATGCAAATCACTGTGGCATTCAACCACTTTGGCAAGAGATTAGTTCAAAGGATGCCCAGATGCAGATTTGGTTTCTTCCATGTGGTTAACAATGATTACACTCACTGGGAAATGTATGCCATTGGTGGCAGCAAGCACCCCACCATCATCAGCGAGGGTAACCGATTCATTGGCCCCGACAACATAAATGCCAAACAGGTATTCATCTGATATAAAAAATCCTGATACAATTAGTCTAGTAATAGCATATCATGTAGTTCATCTGATTTGTTACATTTTGGTGTGATGAAGATCACGAAGAGAGAATACTCTCCTGAGAGCGAGTGGTCATCATGGCAGTGGAGATCAATCAACGATGAGTACATGAACGGAGCATATTTTGTGCAATCTGGGCCTGAGCTTGTTAACAGGCCATTCTCAAGTCAAGACATGATCACGGCCAAGCCAGGAAGCTACGTGGGAAGGCTCACACGCTATGCTGGCAGCCTTAAGTGCAGAGTGGGTCTTCCTTGCTAATTATTTTACCCATTCTTTATACTTCTCTTCTTCCCCATAATACACACAACAAGACATCAGAGAAAGCAAGATATTTTTTATATATATAAAGACATGTCTATACGTACGCCATATATATGTTGTTGAAAAATTATAAATTTTATTCATTTCATTTTTTCTTCTTTTACTTTTCTTTCTATTTTCTCTTTTATTTTATTTTATCATTTATCACATATAAATTATCCGTTTTTCATTTTCTTTTCCTTTTGTCTCTTTCCTTAATGCACCTTGTCTGTGGTGGACGTGAATCAGGAGGAAATGTGTGGTTAAAAAGCTCACATTTGTCTCCCACTTAAACTCACAGGGAATGTTGAAGTGTGCAGGATACTATGAATAGGAAATAATGGGTTTTTCACCATTAAGGTGCATTTTTTCTCTCTTTATATAAACAAGAAATTTTTCTTTTATTTAGGAAAATGATAAGTCGTATCAAGAGGATACAATTTTTATCAAAAGTAATCGTACGACAATCACATGATTTTAGATAGTGTTAAAAATTTTCAAAGTCGTATCACTATGATATGACTCCAATGAAACAAAATAAATTTGAAGTTATCTCATCGTGGTATTGCTTAATTGAAGTTGTAATACAATGACACAGCTTTAGTTGTAACTTTTATTATTTTTTTATTTTTGGAATAAAAAGAAGAATGTTTTGTATTTATGATTTTTTGTTTGAAGTTTAGGAAAAAGGGTTAGATTTGAAGGATTAAATATGTAGGGTTTGAGATTGCAATATAGGTTTGGGGTAAATGTTCCGGATAGAGAGGATATGTTACACCCCAACCAAATGTTTGCCTCATAATCGAAGAGGCATAACCATATTATCGCATTGCGGATGGACTGTAATCAAATTATGATTTTTCTTGATTATATTTATGAATATGATACATGATAGAACACTTACTGCAACCCATCCGCTTCCCAACAACCTTTGGAGATTGTAATGCTGACAGTATGTGCCTCTCCCAGGTTATGACGTAGAGTGTATGGATATTGTATTTTTTTAATTGAAGTAGTGCCACAGTGGCACAACTGTAGTTGTATTTTTTTTCAACTGAAGTATTGTCACAATGGTCCAACTTCACTTGTATTTTTTTTAATTGAAGTCACTCTACAATGACATGACTTCAATGTTTTTCAAGGCTATCCTGAAATCGTGTGACTACTATATGACTTCGTTAGAGGAAATCATGCTCTCGTGACACAATTATTACTCATTTTTGTAAATAAAAAAGTGCCAATTTTAGTAATAATGGAATAAAAATTGCACCAAAATGGTGCAAAAACCAAAATAATAATTGTAACCTTCACAATTTAGGTTTAGGGTCTGAATTAGTTTTTGGAAATTATTATATAAATCAAGCATCACTTTTTAAGACATTAAAAACTCTACTGATTTTAAAGAAGAACAATGATAAATGGATATCTCCCAGTGGTATACCCCGACTTTACACTTCCAAGTAAGTTTATCTTTCACTTATTTTTTTTCCTAACATGTTGCTTTCAAAAATTTCATTCCTTCATTCTCTTTGCTTTTCTTCACTAGTTCGCCCGTTCATTTGCTCTAGTTTCTTGAATTGACATATTTTTCTTCTTTACCGTAAATCTATAGGATTTTCCTGTGGGTGTCCAACATATAGTGTTGCCTAGTTGTTTTTAGTGGTGGTCTCTCATTGTCATTCATCTTGTGTGGTTTTGATTTGTACTACACGGATGATCGAGATGTCGTTAGCATCTTGGCCAATGTAGAATCGAACCCATACTAACATGATTATCTATTAATGAGTTATAATCAACTAACGCATGGCAAGTAAGTGATTAAACTTGATGAAGAAGGTAATTGGGCTCACTTGGGCCCACAATCATCGTCAGTATAGTGAAGGACCCAGCCTGAAACCTATAAATAAGACAACCATCCCAAAGTAACGGGTAATGTAATACTAAACCTATGATACTCCATCCTGTTTGGACCGAGTGCTTACTCGAGCTTTGGAGTACAATTGCAGGTACCACTCTTGGACCGAGGATAAGAAGACCGAAGATGAGAAGAACGAGGACAAGAAGATTGAAGATGAGGACATAGGAGTTAAGATAGTAGTAGGTGACATTGATTATACTCGGTAGCCCAACATTGTAAGAGCATTTTTGGTGCCCACCGTGGGGTCAGAGATTGCCCAATAGCATGGTGACTACAAGGAACATAAGCGATATACATCATCAAGAGGAATCGCGAGTCAACCATATGGATTAGATGGAGATGATGTTAGAGTTACGCCGAGAATTCGAAGTGCTTAAGAGGAAGAGCATAGAGGAAATAGATGCACTCCGAGTAGAAAAGGTCAGGCTAAGACAAAGACTAGAAGACAACTAGAATCAAAATCGGTCGGCATAAAGATATTAGGCCTATTTGGAGTAGATGCCATCATAGTCAAAACCGATTGCCCATTGGAGAAGATCCTTCACAAATCAGAACTCGCTTGAAGAATGATTATATGATTAGTAGAGTTGTTGGAGTATGGCCTAAAATATGAATCGAGAGGGGACGTGAAGTCTTAACGCCTTGCATACTTCATGTTCGAGTTCTAAGAGAAACTCCAACAGGAAGAAGTATGAACTTTATACGTGGATATCACATCAAGTGCTAGTAGTGGCAGAGCCGACATGGTGTTGGAAGGACAAGGGAGCCTTAAAATTGAATAGTAGAACAACAAGTTTAAACTGATTAAATTCAAAAACAAATGATTAAAATAGTGGAAATAGTTCAAGACATGCAAAAAGAAAATGATGAACAACACAGTTTGACAAAAAAAGCACTTATCTCCTGAAGAACCTAAGCTTCGATGCTAAATGATGCAATTTTTAGCTTTAATTGCATGCTTCATCCTTAATTACGTGTGGTTTGTGAATTTTGAAGATGATGCAACAGAAGTTGAATTGTTTAGGATGTGTGAGATGGATTTGGAAGTGAAGAAGAGTGAGGTTAGGCCAATTCTCATAAAGAAATTAGAGAGAGTCTTGAAAATTGAGACTACTCTAGAAAGAGCTTCTAGAACAAGAAGAGGCATTTGGAAAACACTTAAATTCTTATTCACATAAAAGATAAATTTTCAATTACAATAGTCACCTATTTATATGCTAAAAGATGACTTCTCTCGTAAGTTTATAGAAAACTCTCCAATAGAAGCTTGACAAGTGGCAAACCATTAGTAGAGAGGATCCTCTCTATTAAGAGAGTGTCATGTGTCCAAGGTGACTTGCAACCCAAGCTTCATATCCTCTTCAATAGGACGAGGACAAGTGGCAAAAGAAGCTTGGAAGGCAAGCTTCCATGTGCGCCTACTTGCCTCACATGTGGCATCTTCATAAGCTTGTTTGGCACCTTCTTGGAGTCTTTGCAAGTCTAAAAAAGTGGATGTCCTATGTAACTTTAATACAAGGTCTAAGGTCCAAAATCTTATTTTACTAGGCCCAAAACCTATTATGCTTGGCCTAAAATATAGGGTCCAAAATAAATTTTACCCTACTCTATACAATTTTTACAAGTAGAGAGGCCTTGTAATTTTAAATCTCCAAAATCTCTAGAGTGATTTTCTGCAATTTTGGACTTGGGCCCAAAAAGTTTGTTTGGAGGTCCAAATAAGAAGAATTAGACCCAATATCTTGATAAGCTCCTGATCAATGTTTTAACTCAGTGACCTCTCTATTCTTGTCTACAGTCTTGGAGATGAATTTGCATAATTTGAGGACGTGGAACACATAACATTTAAAATTATATTATAGTTAAGTTACTTGTAACCTGGGTGCACTTTTTCCTACCATCGGCATTTTTTTTTCTAAGGAGGGTTTTGGTTAGAAAGGTTTTAATGAGACACCAACTATAAATAAATAGTTATCCAATGAAGGAAGTTTTCACAACATGTCGCAATAACACTTTTTGTGAAATGAAATCTTGAGTAAGGAAACTTTCACAAACGTGAATCCCTCCCGAGATGTCCCTTATATAAAGTAAAAAATAAGGTTGGCCATTGTTACTTGACAATCATAACTTAAAACGACAACAATAACTTAACACCAATCATTAAAATCGGTTAATCAAGATGAATTTCTGCAAGATTAAACATCATTACTATAACAATATCTATTCAAGATCAAACAATCATTTGAACAAAATAACAGTGTCTATCTAAGATCAAATTATGAATGGAACAAAATCGTTAACTGAGATCAAACGATCATTGAAACAATTGATAGTCAAGACCAAATGATCATTGGAAAAACTATACACAATCACTATCCAATACCAAACGGTTACCAAATCAAAGTTATATAGAATAGTTATATAAGATCAAATGATCATTGGATCTAAGTTATGCATAATCGTTATTTGAAAACCAAATGATCATCAAATTAATGTTATACAAAATCATTATTCAAGATCAAACGACCTTCGGATTAAGCCATACAAAATTGTTATCCAGGACCAAACAATTATCGAATCAAAGTTATGTAGAATCATTCTCTGAGATCAAATAATAATCAGAACAAAACTATACATAATCGCTTTAAAATATGTTATCATCATAATTCGACAAGTCGTTTGAAAAATAAACGACCGTTTAAAGTAATCAAACTCACAACTAATAAAATATCATCAAATTAAAATAATCCAATAAACATTTGTAGAACAGTCAAACTCATTCATTTATCAAATCGGTCGATTTGCACCTCATTTATGAATTATGAGTTTTGGAAACTTATATATCTACCTACATCTAAAATATACAGAGATATGCATAATAATACAAAATTCAATCAAATAGGATGTAGTCCAATTAAACCAAAATGCAATTCAATTAAATCATATACAACCATATAATTTAGATATTTATATAGTAATAATTGATTAAATGACTAATATTTAATAATAATTACCATATCTCATATTTATTTCAAATATCTTTTAAATACCTCAATTCAGACATAAAGAAATATATAAACACAAATCAATATCACAAGAAGAACTACCTCAATTCTCATTCTTACTTTATCCATAATCTTTTTTACTTTTTCTAATTTGTGAAAACTTTATAAATAGATTTTCTTTCATTGTTTTCAACAATCTTAACAATTATATCTTAGAGTCACAACTCTACTTATTAAATAAATCATCTGCTTCTACCTTAAAAGACCTACACTCTTTTTCATTGAGAACTTTCACCAAGAACACCACCACTAAGTATCAAAAGCACGATTGACCATAATCAATGTATCGATTGATAATAAGATATTACACAGTTACAAAAACTAAATGCATTTATTCATACCATCAAAAGCCCAAGCCCAAGCCCAAGCACTGGAACTTCCACTGCAGGCCCAGCTAATAATGGCCAAGCCTAGGTCACTTATTTTACAAGTGGATGCACAATACAATATCTATATCTCATGCATATCCAATAACTAATACAATTATTTTAAAATACATAAATACAACACTGTATATAGAAATGCAACATGCTTCACATATGGTTCCTAGTTTTTCTAGGAGCACGTTCATTGCAAAATAATGAATTACACATTTTTAATGAAATAACTATTTACTTAATCTAAGGAATTGATCCAGTACACAGTTCCAATGCACCAAAAAAAAAAAAACAAAAAAAAATGTATTTTATGAAATACGAAACAATATTTTTAATGAAAATAAATGTTTGTTATAACTATATCACGAGGAGAGCAAATAGAAGATGCACAGATACGGTAACTGTTACTTGAAACATAGAAGAAAAGTTTAACCAATTAGAATTAATCACTCTAATCTAAACTTTAATTTACACCTTCTAATGTTACTCTAATAATTATTTAGGTTAGTTCATTTAACTAAATTCTATGTTTTTCTATATTTGAAATTTTCTAAGTTTAATTCTAAAAAATCACTAATAATTTAAATTTTATTAATTTCATGATTATTTATGATTTTTGTAGTGAATAATAATTTTCTTTAACTTTAGTTTAATAATTTGTTTTCCTCAATGATTCTGTTCAAACACATCCCATTTTCAACCATTTGTAGTCATAAATACTTTATATTTATTGAATTGAATTGAATCTCTCTTAAGGTTGTTATTCCTTTTATTTATTGTAATTTCTATTAATTTAATGTCGTTATGAATGATTTTAAAGATAATAATGAATAATACAATTTATTAACTTAAATATTATAAGGAAGGAAATAATAGGAATTTGACGGGTATATTATCTAAAAGATCATGTGGTAAGGTGTCTACAGATATTAAGGGATTACTGTCATGTGGTCTTTTCTATCTTATAAGGTTACAAATGGACATGGGATTCACTTGCTCATGGACGTTTTACCTATTTCATACTTATCACGTGTCATCCTAAACCTCTTATCAAACTAAGGCACTCTTCAAATTTTTGAGTTATAGGCAATTTGTCCTAAATCTGGGATGGACCAGAACCAAATCTCCATCCTCCTCACATATGAAGTGTTCAATTCAATAACTCTAACCCCATCTTTTGTTTCTTTTCTTCTTGTTTGTAATAAAAAATTACTTCTATGTTCGGATTCCATAAAGTATTATATTATTCAACAATACAATTATTTTAATAAAATGACCTAATTAAGTTTTAAGTTTATCTTGTATTTTGGGATTTTTAATTGAGTTTCTATTAAAAACTTTTGTTTTATTAAGTGTCCAAAAATTTTATGTTTTTCAATTTTCAATTATGTCTCTATGGTTTGATTTTGTCACAAGAGATACATGATTTTGTCACAAGAGATACATGATTGTTATTTTGTATCATCATGGCTTATGTAGTCTCAAACACAATACTATTAACTTGGACAACAATAAAAATGAATCTTTATAACCCTAATTATTTTGTAAAAAATGACATCATTTCTTTATAACCCTAATTATTTTGTAAAAGATGACATCATTTTGTTTTTAAATTAAACACTAAAACAAAAATCTAATCAACTGTGTATACATATTAGACAATGTCATTTGTCACTTATAATTAAGGTTTTAAAGCTTATTCTTTTTACTGTCCAAATTTTTAATATTGTGTTTGAAGCTATAAAATCAAATGGTTACATCACTCCAATTAGTGATAAAAAAACTTAATTAAAATAATACAAATCTAATAAGAGTTTAATTAAAAACACCGAGATCTATCAGGAAGTTAAAATATTTAACAATGTTAATTGAGGAAAATCAAATGATTATATATTCAACTGAAAAGTATAATCTTTCAACATAACACAAAATTTTAATAAAAATTTAGTTAAAAATAATTAAATTTACGAAGAAGTTAAAATTTAATTAAATTTAATAAGATTACCATATATATATATATATATATATATATATATATATATATATATTATATTGGAATGATTCTAGTAATGAAAGAAGTACATTGTTTCGGTAAATTCCATAAGGTGCAAATCCATCAAATGCCTTACTATAGTTATTTGAAAACAATTTTAGTGAGATATCTTTTGAGGGTTAACTGCTGAGGCTTTGTACGACTCCATGTACAAAGAATTAATAATTTTAAGTTTATATGATACCAGTTTGCATAGGAATTAATCACAACTTGAAAAGCTCCGCAGAGGGAATAAACTCTTTTTGTCATTTATGTGCTACTCGGCAAGAGACCAAGTTAGTTGGAACTTTTGCAGAATTTCATAATTATCCAACAAATAACTACTCTTATTGGACGACATTTGCCACGCCTTTACTCTAACCACTTTCATTACTGACAAACTTTATCATATCACGACACAAATCACTCATCCATGCTTTTCCCCAAAAAACAAAATCTGCTAAACACACTTTCAACTCCTTATTCAAACCAAGCCAAAACCATTTGTCTTATAACTTTCTAAAATAATATTTTCATTCATCCCAAGTTTTATGACCAGTTGGTTTTTCTTGCTTTCTCATTTAACCAGTTAATGCAAGCTCTTTTATTTACTTTGGGGTCAGTTACATGTAAGTTTATGTAGAAATTTGTAATATATATGGCTTAAACAACCTTCTCCGATTTTAGATATATTTTCTTTTCTGTTTTTTTTTTTAAATATAAGCTTCTTTAATTAGATCATATTTGACCTGATTAACTTAATGCTTTAGTCATTTTTGTAACATGACGTCTCTCTTAATTGAAAAATAAAATTTACCCACCATTTACTTTTCTCCTAAAATTCTACTCTTTAATGTAATCTTAAAGACAAGAAAACTAAAGATTAAGCTAAAAGCTACAGTAACTTCCATGGAAGTTTTATTTTTGAACAAAGTAATTTGGTAGTTGCTTTCTGCATCATACAAAATACTTCCTGCACTTAAAAAATTCTTAAAATATTAATTATGTCATTGTTATTTTATATATTAAATAATTTTTCTTCTTCTCATATCTACATAAACATCTCTCTTATATTTTTTTAACAATAATAAAAATGATGTTGGATGTTGTTAAGATATTTACAACAATTTAAAAAAATTCAGTTTAACACATTATTTTCAAATAATTTAATTTTATGATAACTAATGCTTAAAAAAAATATAGATATTTCTTAATATTTATTAGATTTTTTTATTATTTATCAAGAAAATTTGTTAATATTTATGAGAAAAGTTAATAACTTTTTACTTGAGAATTTGTTAAATACAAGAAATAATATGTATTGTGCAGAAAGCAACTGCCAAGTAATTTTCAAGGAACAAAGTTCAAAATTAAAAAATATTTCAAACATTACTTATTTCAAATCACTTTATTCTTGGAAATTAACATGATTGAATATACGTTAGATAATTTTAAATAAATACTATCAATAATTTTAAACAGATATTCATTAAAAATACTCATTAATATAATTTTAAATAAATATGTGTGTTTGATTTTATATTTAGGAATTCATTCTAGTTCATAATCGATTGAGTTAAAACAACTCGAAATAATTTTTCATTGAACAAAAAATTTATACTAAATTTTATTATTAACTTGACATAGATTATATCAGTTCAAAGTTAATTTGTATAATCAAATTTATTTAGAATTCTTTTGTGCAAATATTCACTTCCCATTTTGTTCATTCCCTATTAAGTGCAATGTATAAACAAATATAGAATGGTTACTCTTGTGAACCTTTTCTTATTATTGCAAAACAATATATCCATCTACAATAGTATCCTCATCATAGTGTCGTTTGGTTTCAGTTGTGTAACACATGGGAGTGATAAGTTATGACATAATAGACTCTTGTAGATTTTGATAAAATCAATGCATTGTTTTAGATGGTTATCAACAAATCAAACGTTGTCTTGCATTGAACAGGTTAATTTTGTTTATACCTCAATAAGAGTAAGCTCATAAATAGCCACATGTTATTGATTTCGTGGGTTGTAAGAAAATAAAATTTGTCTTATGGTAATGTTATCATCGACAGTTTTTGTCTTTGTTCCAAAATCCAGTTTTAAACAACAAAATGACAAGTTAAGAATGAAACAAGTTTCTTTTGTAGTATATATATTCAGAGAAGTAAGTGCTTGAACCATTCCAGGTAATAGCATTGTTGTTTGGTGAAAAAGAAAAGAGAAGAGTGAAATGGAGCTGGCACCTGTGAAATCTGAACTGAGCCCAAGAAGCCATAGGTTGCTCGTGATAGATGGTAGTGAGGTTATTGCTACTAAGTGTGTCAAAAGGAGAAGAAGAGGTTCGTCTATGTCAATGTTAGGTGGCAATGAACAACAAGGTGAAAAGTTAGAAGAACATAAGCAACTTGGTACTGCCACCACTGTGAAGAGAAGTTCAAGGTTCAGGGGTGTTAGCAGGCATGATCTTCATAAACATATCTTAGGCCTTGTTTGTTTGTTGTTTTCAAAAGCAGTTTTCTGGACTCTAAATTTCTTTTACCCCTTAAGCCTCTTCAGCATAATTATGTTTTCTAAAAGTACTTAAAATGGAAAACATTTGAAGAAAACAGAAGAGAAAAGGATGAAAAAACAGCTTATTGTGTTTTGGAAACAATTTTCGAAACATAGTAGTTTTTATAACATAAAACAAATGAGAAGAGAATCAAACAGGCCCTTATATTCTTTTAGTGATTTCAAGCTAAAATTATGTTCTATCTGTGGAACAGACACAGGTGGACTGGAAGGTTTGAAGCCCATCTATGGGATAAAGGGACCTGGAATCCCACTCAGAAGAAGAAGGGAAAGCAAGGTAGATGTTGAACTCTTTCTCAACTTCACTTTTATTGGTTATTTATTATATCTAGTTTTTATTTTTGATTGCTCATTGAATTGTTGTTCTGTTTTTGTATGTGGCTTTGTTGCTCTCTTGATGTGATGGAGCAGTATATTTGGGTAAGTACGTCATTTGTTTGATTTTAACTGTATTTTCTTTGAATTCAAGAATATACAGAGAAACTGATTTTCTGGATCAATTTATGCTTTAACCAGGAGCTTACAATGACGAAGAAGCGGCTGCTAGAGCTTATGATTTGGCTGCACTCAAGTACTGGGGAACATCAACTTTCACAAATTTTCCTGTATGTTTATCATGCTTAAAAGAAAAAGACAAGTTTTGTTCTTGAAGAGTTGTATCTGAGTGATATCCATTTGTCACATACTGGTATTTTTCAGGTATCTGATTATGACAAAGAAATTGAGATAATGAAAACAGTAACCAAAGAGGAATATCTTGCTTCACTGAGAAGGTGATCCCATTTCTTCAAGAAATACTGCCATTAAATCTTTTGATTTTTCTTTTTAGAAGCTCTATATCCTGTTTTGTGTCTTTATTGTAGGAGGAGCAGTGGTTTTTCCAGAGGTGTATCAAAGTATAGAGGAGTAGCAAGGTGAAACATTTGCTAAATTTTGTAATCAAACATCATTATCTTTTTTGTTCAACAATGAAATACATGGTGCTAAGGTTTTATGTATGAAAACTGAATACAGGCACCATCACAATGGAAGATGGGAAGCAAGAATTGGGAGAGTGTTTGGCAACAAGTACCTCTACCTTGGGACTTACAGTGAGTTTTCACACTTAACATAATCCCCATGTTTCTTACAATGAACACCACTTGGCCACAGGTTTTAATAAATATTTTATCGATTCCTCTAAAGGTACACAAGAAGAAGCAGCTCGTGCATATGACATTGCAGCAATTGAGTACAGAGGCATAAATGCTGTGACAAACTTTGACTTGAGCACCTACATAAGATGGCTAAGACCAGGAACACATCCTATAGCTTCACATGATCAAAAGCCTAGCACAGACCCTCAACCCTTTGCTACCTCTAACTCAATGCAAACAAGAGGGAACATTGAGGTATCCAACTCTAACATGCATTCATTCTCCTCAGCTGAATTGGACAGTACCAAAAAGCAAGACTTTTCCAAGTACATAAATCCTCTGAGTCCTTGCAACAAGCCATCTTCCCCTACAGCATTAGGACTTCTCCTAAAATCATCAGTGTTTAGAGAACTGATGCAGAGAAATCTGAACTCCTCTGGTGAGGAAGCTGAAGAAGTTGAATTGAAATACCCCCAAGAAGGCAATGATGGAAATGGAGGGATTTACTATAGTGACAACACCAGTAGCTCTTACTTTTGCTCTTCTGATATCAACAGATTACCAAACCTGGAGTCACCAGAAGAGCGTTCATTGCCTATGTATCATGGAACTGAGCAGTCCCTATGGAGCAGTTCTTTCAACATGTCTAACTGATTGCTTTTTTTTTTTTTTTTTTTTTTTTTTAAAAAAATTTAATTAAAAACTTTTCCCTTTTTAAATAATTATGGAAATAAAAAAAATTCCAAAAATTTGCATACCGCCATTCAAACTTTTACTTTTTATAAATAAACAATTT
>Ga0099824_1003722_pt1 | contig 22184 bp, 7 predicted proteins | sample SiratrowhiteBW_FD_76837 | JGI IMG/M metagenome (GOLD analysis project Ga0099824, IMG submission 76837) | Root nodule microbial communities of legume samples collected from California, USA - Siratro white BW | ecosystem: Host-associated > Plants > Roots > Nodule | place: USA: California... | reverse complement strand
GAATCCATAATGCAAAAACGTTTAATAAACAACAAAATCAATGGCCACTTTATACACCATAAGGAACAGGAAAATTAAAAAAAAAAAAAAGATATGCTAAGTGAGTGTTATTACAAGAAAGGAAAAATTAATGTAGTTGTTAATGTTTCATTTAGGAGACACACATTACGCATCTCTTTAGGCTCTTAAATTCTAGGATTTGATAACATAAAGGAGTTGTATGAGCATGACATAGATTTCCAAACCACTTATGCAAGTTGTCTCAAGAAAGTCAAGTGAGAGAAGTCAAGTAGGAGGTTTCATGGGTCATTTTGGAGTTCATAATACTCTTATTTTCTTGAAAAATAAATTTTATGGCCATGTATGAGAGTAAATATTCAAAGGTTCTCTCTAGATGCATTACTTGTCTTCAAGCTAAGTTTAAAGTAATGTCTCACGGACTGTACACACCTATCCTTATAACTAGCACCCCTTGGGTAGACATTAGTATGAATTTTGTGTTTGGTATTTCAAGAAACCAAAGGGGTTTTAATTCTATTTTTGTGGTAGTGGATCATTTCAGTAAAATGACTCATTTAATACCATGCCACAATGTAGATGATGCTAGCTATATCTCAGGATTGTTCTTTAAGAGGTTGTTAGATTGTATGGTCTACCAAAGACTAGAGTGTCTGATAGGGATGTTAAGTTCATAAGTCATTTTTTGTGAACTCTTTAAAAAAGACTTAGAACTTAGCTTTTGTTCTCTACTACATGTCACCCTCAAATTGATAGGCAAACTAAAGTTGTGAATAGATCCATATCCACTTTATTGAGGTTAACTTAAAGGGAAATAAGAAGTCTTGGAATCAATATCTTCCTCAAATAGAATTTTCTTGTAATCAGGTAGTTTATAAGACTACCAATATTTCTCCTTTTGAGGTTGTTTATGATTTTAACCCTATCGCTCCTCTTGATTTACTTCTAATTTTGAATACAACTATTTTATTACATAAAGAATAATGTTTAGATCTAACTTTATCAAAAAAGTATCATGAGAAGGTGCAAGGCCATATTGAAAAACAAATTAAAAAAATATGTTGAATACAACAACAAAGGGAAAGAAACTTCTTTTTGAGGAAGGAAACTAATTTTGGCCACATTTGAGAAAGGAAAGATTTCCCTCTCAGAGGCAGTCCAAACTTAGTTCAAGAGCAGATAGTCCAATCTAAGTTCTTCAAAAAAGAAATGATAATAGATATATATTAGATCTTCCACTTGAGTATGGAGTCACCTTTACTTTTAACATTTGTGATCTATCTCCTTTTGCAAAGACTGTTGATTATGAGGATGATTTAGATCTAAGGACAAATCCTTTTCAAGAAGGAGAACTTAATGTGGGACTATATATAATGCAACACACTAGGCCTTTAACAAGGTCCACAACTAAGATGATAGAAGAAGAATACATCTTAAAGAAGAAGAATCTACTACACTGGAGAGTAAAATGCTAGGATTTTTCTTCTTTTTTCTTAGTCTTGTATAAATTGTATATGTGTTCTTCCCTGTAAATTGTAGAATCTTGTGGAGGTATAAATGGGTTGAATTCAGGTGTCAATTGGGCCTCCAATTTGGACTTGAATGGATGACCAATCCATGGAGACAACAAGTGAAACTCGACCAAGCTTTGAAAGAAGAGAAGCATGGAGCATAAAGTCCCACATCACCTAGAATACACCATTTTTAGTTCAAATTGAGTGCTCCCTCTAACATTTTAAGCTCACATTGAAATGGATAAGTTTGTAAGGAGTGTTATGCCATTTATATATAGAACCCTCACTCCCATGTCACACTCACATTTACCGAAGGAGAATTGAATTACTCTTATAAAATCATTTTTCTTGTTCTTGAAGGTCACTGGAGGAGTACTTCTCCAATTTTATTCTTCAAGGAATCTTCTTTGAAAGAGGATTAAAATTAAGTTTTTTCATAACTTAGTAAGTTTAATAATTTTTAATCTCTTCTTGGAGTCTTTCACGACAAGGATGAGAGAAGGGCTCTATCAATAGTATTTTGGGGTTTCAAAGAGGGAGTATGCCTTTCACTTATCTTGGTGTGCCTATTTTTAAAGGTGCTCCTAAAGTCACGTTTCTTAGACCCATTGTGGATAAGACAAAATAGAAATTTATCTCTTGGTAAGATAAAATGTTAAGCATTATGGGAGAATTTAGTTAGTCAATTATGACTGCAAGCAATATTGGTTATCCAAATTTATAGATGACTTCTTACTCTTCTTAAAAAAATCAAAAAATACATTCCAATTATATATGGCTTGGTGATATTGCCAAACATCACTTTGTTACTCTAAATTGGAAGCTCTTTAATAAAGATTATCATTAATTTGCAATTTACAAATCTTCTTTTATTTGGCCAAGTATTAAAGATTGGTTTGATATTATTCAAGATAGTTATAAATGGATTATCAATAATGGTAGCATACGATGGTCAATTGTCACGAGACAATTGACGCCACTTACAAAGATCTCCCTTTCAACAGTGGCCTGTTGGGAATCAAACTCGTAACATTAACTTTGATATCACTTATTGGGTCAAGTGCTTACCACTAGGCCAAAAAGTTATAGTTGATAGTCAAAGTATAACCCTTTTTACTTAAGAGTGTAGCAGCTCAAACGTTATGATTTGATTGGGACTTGACTTACCTGGTCTCTACAACGAGACAATTGATGTCACCTTAACAAATAATGATATTATTAACTTGTCTATTTTGAAGTTTTATGATATATAGACTACGTTAAGAAAACTCTTCAAACTAAGTGGGTTATTGGATGGTACCTACACATAGATAGGTTAAAGTTAATGTGGATGGTGCAACTAAAGGTAATTTGTGGCATGTTGCTAGTGGTGTTATCTTCAATAGTTATAGAGATGATTATACCGGAGCTTTACAACTTACTTGGAAATTCGTGATGCTTTATATGCGAAGTTGTATGCTACCATTCTTGTTATGGAAATCTCGAGCGAAAAAAAGTTTTAAAAAGTATGGTTAGAATGTGATTCTTTCTTAATAATTCTTTTATTGTACTTTGACTTATAAAAAAATTAATGGAATAAAATGTTAAAGACTTATACTACTATTGACTTTAAAATTTCTCACCTAAAATAATAGATATGTTGATTTTATGACTAACATAGGAGTTTAAGATAAATTGAATTTCTTTTGTTTTGATTCTTTACCCACTCTAATAAACACCAAATTTATAAGAATCATTTTAATCTTTCAGAATTTAGATTTGTTAGCATTTTTGGATGAATTTTCTTTTCTTTTATTTTTTTATTTTTTATTTATAGATGTTCATATAATAACAAATGATTGTTAAAGTTCTAATATGCCAACCTCTGTTAAAGTTTCATAAAGATCTCTAATATGATTTATTAATTTTGTTACCATTTCAAATGTAATTAATGCCATTTTTTCACCAATAATGCCATTTTTGTAAAGTATCAAATTAATGCCATTTTTATAGATTCATATTTAAGTTAAAAATAGCAGCATTAATATTCGAAAAATGGAAAGGTAAATTAGAGAAGTGATTTGCTAAAAAAATAAACAAAAATATATAAATAAATAAATAAACTAACTTGGTAATCTAATATAAGAAGAATGATTGTATGTTTTGTATACCGTGTTCATATTTTTTTCACTCTTATCTTTCTCTCGTTGGTCTCCAATAGGGTGACGATGGTTGTTGAACCAGATTTTGGTTTAATTTTAGGGATTTTCTCAAACAAGAGAGCAAACATTCTACGATGCAGAAAGCTGATACAGATCAGAGTGAGACATAACATTGTTGCATGATATTCTTCCATATTCATTGTCTTGTTGGTTGATCACTGAGGCCAACATCAAAGGTAACATTGTTCCATGATATTCCATTCTCATGTTTTTCTCAACAAACACCCTCTCCAATTCAAACACAAACTCAAACTCCCCTCATTAACAAAACTCACCAAAAGCACCCATTTTTCTTCACTCGTTTCCACTTCTCTTCTAAGTTTCAACCACACAAACCTTCTCCAACTCTGCACCCTTTGCCACAAACTTTCCCAAATCAAGCAAGTCCACGCCTTTGCCGTCTTCCATGGCTTTCTTCCTCGCAGTATCTCCCTATGTGCCTCTCTCATTCTCCGATATGCCTCCTTTGGGCACCCCACCTCCTCCCATATTCTCTTCCAACACAGTGTTGCGTACTCCCGTAGTGCTTTCTTTTGGAACACCATTATCCGTGCCAATTCCATTGCTGGTGTCTTTGATGGATTTAGCAACTATAACACCATGGTTCGTGCTGGTGTTAAGCCTGATGAGTGCACCTACCCTTTTGTCCTGAAGGTGTGTTCTGATTTTGTGGAGGTTCATAAGGGTAGGGAGATTCATGGGGTTGTGTTTAAGCTTGCGTTTGATGTGGATGTCTTTGTTGGGAATACCCTTTCGGCCTTTTACGGGAATTGTGGGCTCATTGACGATGCAATGAAGGTGTTTGATGAAATGTCGGAGAGGGATAAGGTGTCTTGTAATACTATTATTGGCTTGTGTTCTCTTTATGGATTTTACAAGGAGGCGCTCAGGTTTTTTAAGGAGATGGTTGTGGCCGTGCCGTGGATTCAACCGGATTTGGTTACCATTGTGAGTGTGTTGCCAGTGTGTGCGGAAACTAAGGATGAGGTCATGGCGAGAAACGTGCATTGTTATGCATTGAAGGTTGGCTTGTTGGGCGATGTAAAGGTTGGAAATGCGTTGGTTGATGTGTACGGGAAGTGTGGGAGTGAGAAGGCTTCCAAGAAAGTTTTTGATGAAATTGATGAGAGGAATGTGGTTTCCTGGAATGCTATCATTACTAGTTTTTCTTTTAGAGGGAGGTATATGGATGCTTTGGATGGATTTAGGTTGATGATTGGTGCAGGTGTGACCCCGAACTCTGTCACCATTTCTAGTATGCTACCTGTATTAGGAGAATTAGGACTTTTCAAGTTGGGAATGGAAGTTCATGGGTTTAGTTTAAAGATGAGTATTGAGTCTGATGTTTTTATTGCTAATGCGTTGATGGATATGTACGCAAAATCAGGATCTTCAAAAATAGCATCCACTATATTCAATAAAATGGGAGGAAGAAACATTGTATCTTGGAATGTTATGATTGCCAATTTTGCTCAGAACAAGCTTGAGTTTGAAGCTGTAGAGTTAGTGAGGCAAATGCAAGCTAAGGGAGAAATCCTCAACAACGTAACCTTCACAAATGTTCTTCCAGCTTGTGCAAGACTTGGTTTCCTGAATGTTGGAAAAGAAATTCATGCCAGGATTGTTCGGGTTGGATCTGCTCTTGATTTGTTTGTTTCTAATGCTCTGACAGACATGTATTCAAAGTGTGGATGCTTAAACCTTGCTCAAAATGTCTTCAATATTTCTGTGAGGGATGAGGTTTCCTACAATATACTAATTATAGGCTATTCTCGAACAAATGACTGCTCAGAGTCTTTAAGGTTGTTTTCAGAAATGATACTCTTGGGCATGGCTCTTGATATTGTTTCTTTCATGGGTGTCATATCAGCTTGTGCAAATCTAGCTTCCGTAAGACAAGGCAAAGAGGTCCATGGTCTACTGGTGAGAAAACTTTTTCACACTCATCTTTTTGCGGCGAATTCACTCTTGGATTTGTATACCAGGTGTGGACGAATAGATCTCGCTACAAAGGTCTTTAACACTATTCAAAACAAGGATGTGGCCTCTTGGAATACTATGATTTTGGGGTATGGTATGAGGGGTGAGTTGGACACTGCAATGGACCTTTTTGAAGCAATGAAGGAAGATGGTGTTCCATATGATTCAGTTTCATTCATTGCTGTTTTGACTGTGTGTAGCCATGGGGGGCTGATTGAGAAGGGTAGACAATACTTTAAGATGATGAGTGATCTTAATATTGAACCAATGCATACACACTATGCATGCATGGTTGATCTCCTAGGTAGGGCTGGTCTAATGCAAGAAGCTGTAGACCTTATCAGAGGCCTTTCTATTGTACCAGATACTATTATATGGGGTGCACTTCTTGGAGCATGCAGGATACATGGGAACATAGAATTGGGGAACTTGGCAGCTGAACATTTGTTTAAATTAAAGCCTCAGCACTGTGGATACTATATTCTCCTTTCAAATATGTATGCAGAAGCTGAAAGATGGGAGGAGGCAAACAAGGTTAGGGAGTTGATGAGGTCAAGGGGAGCTAAGAAAAATCCTGGTTGCAGTTGGGTTCAAATTGGAGATCAGGTGCATGCATTTCTTGTTGGTGAGAAAATTGACAGCTTGGATGATGACTTCTGGGTATCAGATTGTTAATTTTATTTTGTAGAAGCCGAAGCCTGTAGTAATATCTTGAGGATTATATGGTGAATCTAGGAAATTGTTGAAGTTGCAAGACAGTTACATTGAACAATAAAAAGAGATAATATATATATATATATATGTGGAACATGTTGAGATTAATTTTAATTTTTTTTATTGTCTCGTTAACTCAAAACCGGATATGTATAATAATGAACTAATTAAGAATAATATTATAATATAATATAGTATATTTCAGTAAAATGATTAGTAGGATAAATTTAGTTTAAAAACTTTATTTATAACATGAAATTAAAATATTTGGCTGCTGCAACGAAAAAATTAATGTATTTTTTTAACTAAATTTGTCAATTTTTATGATTGATTAATTGCTTTATTTGAAGAGTTTATACCTAAAAAATGTTCACATTTTATAAGATATGAGAAATACTAATTCCAATACACTTTTAGAAAGGTATGGGTATTTCGAAACATTACATCCTCACAATGAAGTGAAAAGAGGAGTCTAAAAGTAGAATGAAAAAAAAAAAAGAGTAATGATGCTATATTATTATGTTTGTTATGTAAAAGGCTTATATATGGTCAACTTTTATTCAATAAATATACGTTAGTTTCCTTTTTCGTTCATTTTATAGTATATATTTAGTAGGTATAAAATTTGTATTACATTCTTATTCTTATTCGTGTTTGTCCTTATCAAATTATATATTAAACAATATTTTTTTTGAAATAAAAAATAAAGAAAAAATATAACATTATCATAATTCAATGTTAAAATAACACGTTTTTTTTTCTCTTACAAATAATAATAAAAAAGTTATAATTATATAAATCTTAAAATAGAATATTAATGATGTTTTAATAATTTAAAATAAAAATGTACGGATACAAGATGAATATTATATATTTATTTTTATAACCAGTTTAGAAAGTGACATATTATTCACAATATATTTATGTCATATTAATTCAAATATTCTGTATCAACATGGAAAGAAATTTAAACAATGTTTATAAATACAAATTTATTTGTCATTTTTAATTTAAATATAACTTTTTTTTTCATTTTTTTAAACTCATACAATTTTTCTTAAGTGTTATTATACAAAACTACAAATAAAAAACATTTTAATAATCAGTAAGTCATGAGTTTAATAATTTTTTTTAGATTAATTTTTTATTAACTTAGTTCTAAATTTGATGAAGTCACCCAATATCAAATCTAAGAATAATTATATGGTGCTCCTAGATATTTCAAGAGAGTTGAGATAAGAAGAAAAATATTAAAACTATTTTATTTTTTTAAGAGTACTTTTACTATTTGATTATAAAAATCAATATACAAAATAGCTTCTAACCACCATGATTCTAAAATGCAAAGTCCTCCCTTTAGAGAATATTATCGACATTAACGACTTGTTCTATCCCCTTCTTAATTACTTATGGACATGCAATGTTCTTTACAACTATGTCAATGTACTCTCATATAAATTAACAGCATGAATCTAAAATTAAACCGTCTAAAATTTTGAGTGATGTTGCTTTACTTTTAAAATACAGTTTTGGTCAATCTGCTTGTATTAAACATACTAATATTAATATTTAAAAAATAAAAAGTTATCGGAAAATTTATTTGCAAAAGGATAAAAAAAATTAGTGAAAATTCGTATTCTTTGTCAAACGAATAACTAGGTAAAAATGAACAAAAGTAATTGTCAGTCAGTGATATCTGAATATACACAAATATTTAGGGTCATTTGATTTTTGTATTATTTTCTATTTTACTTTTAATTATATAAATATCACTTTATTTCTTTTATAATTTGTGTAAAAATAATACAAAGAGAAAAGAAAAATATTTTCAAAATACATTTTCTTAAACAACACCATTAGAAATCATTTTCCTCTTAAGCCTTGGCCTATAGTCCATTTCCTTTTCTCTTTCTTTTACTTTTTTTTTCTATCTTTTCCTTCTCTTCTTGATTCTTATTCCATATTTTTATTCTTCATTCTCTTTAATGTTCTGTATCTCTCTAAAAAATTTTATTCTGTTTCTTATAATTTTTTGGAATAAATCCTATTAGTTAAAATATAACAGCGTGTTGAGAAATTTGCTTGATTGGATTAGACTTGAATTCATACTAAGTTTGTTTTTACTCTAAAATTTTTCTCTTAAATTCTTTAGCTATAATTCAAAATGTTTTGAAATTTTTACATGTCTTGTTATCTGAAAAAAAAAATTTACAGTTTCTTTTGTTATTCTTTGAGACAAAAGCAATTATAAGGAAAATTATTTGATAGTTGATTTTGAAATTTTTAAGATGGTGTTGTTATTGATTTTAGACAAGAGTTTGTGTTTGAAATGATTAAATTGAATGATATTAATGTTATCATGCAAATGAGGTTTTTTACGTGTTAATTGGTGAATTATAGATTTGATGAAATAAGTACATTAAGAAGTGAGTTGTGATCTGATTGTGATCGGAGTGACATTAATAGGTTTAAAAAAAAAATTTGTTGTAATAGACTCTTATACCAAATTAATAAATTAATTTAAGTATAATTTATTCTCGTAAAACTAATTATAAGGTGACCATTGTCTATACTTAGTAAATTGAAATTATCTCATTATTTGTAGTTAATGTGAGACCTTAACAAATAAGCAATTTAGTTATAGTTTGGAATTAAAATTGGATTTGAGAAAAATTTGTGAAACTACTCATTTTGTATAATTTGTTTAACAAATAAAATTTCATTCAACAAATCTCGTATAAAAATTCAAGAGTATTTTCGAACTTTGATTTAAGAATTTGTGCAGCAAATCTGAACTTGAGAAATGAAATAATTTCTTATTTAAATTTATTAGACATAGTAGATCCTGCTGATATGATATTGAAATTTGTTTGAATGAGTTGTATTAATTGAAATAATTAAAAACATTTATACATATATATTATATATATGAGTATTAGGATATAATTAAATAATCCCATTAATTAAATTTAAGCTTATGTTGGAATTTAATTAGTTACGTCATATACTTAGATTTATGATTTATAATAAGAAAGACATGAAGCTATAAACAAAATATTTACTGATGGTTTACATAATCCCATATGATAAAATATATATATATATATATATATATATATATATATATATATAGTTATTTAAGTAATGAACTTATCTTAACCTACAATACTTAAAAGAATATTCTTAATACAAATAACCAAAAATCTTTATTTGATTTTAAGACTTATGTATTATATGTTTATGTACATATAAAATAATATATATTCATTGTGATGAATATACTTATTTTAAAATACCTGATTTTTTAAATCTTACATGGATATAATATATCCATATTGATGTGTATATTTGATTAAATAAACATACATATTTTATGATATGATAAGTTAATAAGATAGGGTTACATTCTGGACAAACAGTCTCACTAATTTAATTCGTTTGAAAAGTCAAGCTTCCATCATTTTTCTAAATTTCACGATGGCTACACCATAACCAATCAAACTGCACTGACAAACCAATTTCTAACCACTCCATTATCTTATATTTAATTCTTCACCATTCAACCATTTCTTTAACACTATAAATTGAGATCATAAGCACTAACAAAACCAGCCTCAAGAAGCTATATGCAAGTCTAGTTCAAGGTTACTTTTTCTCCCTTCCTTTCCAACAATATTTTCAAACATGGTGACACCAGAAAAGAGCCTTTCAACATCTTTGAATGCTAGAATCATAGGCTCAGGCAACGAAACCATAGTTTTGTGTCATGGGTTTGGAACAGACCAGTCCATATGGCACAAGATCATTCCCCTCTTGGCTGAAAGTTACACTCTGGTTCTCTTTGATTGGCCTTTTTCTGGGGCTGTCACAGATAAGACCCTTTATGAGCATGCCAAGTACACATCTTTTGAACCTTATGCTCATGATTTAATCAGTTTCATAGATGAGATGGACCTCAAATGTATCACTTTTGTTGGACATTCCATGTCTGCTATGATTGGTTGCATTGCCTCCATTAAAAGACCTCAGCTCTTCAAGACTCTCATTCTTGTTGCTGCTTCCCCAAGGTGATGACTTCTGAAACATGTTATGAACTTGTTCTATTTTCTTAATTTCAGTTCAATGTTTTCTATTGTTAAAGACCATACTCTTGAAACATTAGTATTACCAATATGTTGGTTTGATTTAGCCTTTTTAATTTGTCTTTTAATTAGAGATTTTTTACCTTTTAATTAGTCTCTCAGATTTAAAATAAAACTTAGTTTTTGTGGTTTGAAATGTCTTTAGTTGCTTTGTCAAAATATTGTTAGGAGACTTTATTTGGGTGATAACATATTACAAGTGTTCACATGCAAATCTATTTGTATTCTAATTATTAAACATCTTATAATATATGTATATTTCTTTTTATTTTGAAGACATTTATACAGAAGACAGTTGAAGTAATTAAGTTTTTTTTTTTATCATAAGGGATATATATACTAATTTAAATTTGAAAGATGCAAAATATAAAATTTAAAAAACTAAAAATATATTTAAATATTATTATTTTTTATATTTTGATAGAAGATTATGAATGGTCAAAATTTGCCCTTTCCTGGAGTAGAAACACATAAATCTATTATTTGAATAAATTGAAAAATAAAACATAAATATTTTGGGAAAAAATTCTTTATAATTTTTTTAAAATTGAAAATATTAAAGAATATTTTTAAAATTAAAAATAGTTTACGTATAAATTAATTCATAGACATTTTCTTACATAGTTTCTCTAAATTTTTAATTTAAATTTATGCATAGAATAATTTTTATTTTATAAAAAACTATTGATTTTTTTTTTATTTTCTTTAGAAGTGATTACAAATAAGTTTATCTAAACAGCTCTTAGAAATCAAGAGGCAATATCTTGTTTTACATCTTTTATGTAAAAGGCATTAACCTTTTTCTAAATATTAATCTTCTTTTCGGTGAATAAAAAGGTGTTAAACTTACTTTAGTGTGGTCACCACAACATTTCACCCATAATAATTGAAAAACAAATGTCAAAGTATGTTACTAAGTTTATTTTAAATTTATACACAAATATGGTCTGAGGTTTTAATCACGATTTTATCTATATTATGTATATTTTGTCTCACCAACTCTATTATACAACTTGAGACAAACTTTATTTATAATACTGTAGGTAGAGAATTAGTCAACAAGTATTTTAGGTCTAATTCTAGAATATTGTAGGTCATCTTCATGTTAATATATATATATATATATATATATATATATACGTAGATGTATATGCATATGTATAGTTCGTTTTTTCCTCTGTCATACTATATGTTTGAACTATCTAACAAAGTTTCTGACAATAAATCTTCATAAGAAAATTAATTAGACATTTTTCATATAATATGTTTTTAATAATATATTTCCTATTTAATAGACTCAAACCTATTAGAATTCGTAAAAATAAATTCAAATATTGAATTGATGTAATTTTATTTGTACAGATTACAGCGTTTTAAGCTACGGTTAATTTTATTTATTTATTTACGGTTAATGAAAATTTTCCATAAACATTTAAATAAAACATAAGAAAAATAGAATCTAGTTTTCCATAAATTAAAATAAACGTATTAATAAATTAATTAATTAGATTTGTTTGGACGATCGTTTCCATATATCTTTCTAAAAAGAAAAATATAAAAAAAATATGAATTTACTTTTCCATAAAATAATATATATATATATATATATATATATATATATATATAATATAAACTAAAAATAAAAAAAAATTAATAAGCTATACGAAAGAGTTTCTACTTGTTTTTATCTCATTTTTTCCTTAAAAAATTTAAAAGAAAAACGTCAAAATAGTTTAAAAAATCTTTTAGATAACTTTGTTATACTTTTATTATTAACTTTTATATAAATAAATTTTTAACTTATGAAAAGACAAGTCTTTTTCTTACTTTCTTTGATAGAAGTAATTATAAATAATGTTGTGTGGCTTTCTTAATAGGTTGTTGACTTGAATTTTTGGTAGAGTACTTTGAAAAGTTCTAATTTGGAAGTTTGCATAATTTAATTCATTTTATATACCAAGTGGGACTCTTAGCCGGCCAACTCCTTTAAAAAACACAAGTTTTATGCTAATTTGAAACGACACCATATCTTGTTCATAATATATTAAAAATTTAAATTTAGAAAAAAATAAGTTAAACTATTTTTTTTAAGGTTTGAATATTTTTTTATTTTAATCGACAACCTTTAAAAGACGTATAATGTCTTAGTTTTTCAAGCGTGGAACAATTTTTCTATTAAATGTTGATGAAATGCAATGCATAATTATAGTTTGTTGTAAATGATACGTTTCGATATAAGTTTTAAAGATTTTAATATGATATTTTATAATTTCAAAAACGTTAATTTTTAATTATTTTTATCTAAAATCTAAACTAATAAAGGTGACTAATATGTCTGTTTAACACATTTTTTCATGTCTTAATTTGATTTTTTATATTTTTTAAACTACTTTGATATTTTATATTTTTAGAACGGTTTATTTTGGTCCTTTCTAATTAAAATGTTAAACAGGTTAAAAGATGGTCAAGTCAATTTTGGTAAATCATTTGACAATTTTAGCAAAAAATAATTTTTTTAAAATATAAAGTATAATAATTAAGACTCTTAAAACATGATGTGATAAAATGTAAAAGTATCAAAATATAAAGAACTAAAAAATAATATTTAAGATTTTTTTAAATTTCTTTCTATGATCACTAGTTGGGGTGATGATGTGTGTTTTAGTTATTAACTTTTTCGAATGGAGATTTGACGTTTTTCCAATCAGTTTTCATCAAAACCATCTCTGTATTTTTTTTTTTAAAAAGTTAATAATAATAATAATAATAATAATAATAATAATAATAATAATAATAATAGAAATAAACATTCTAGTCATGTAGTATGTTTTTATTAATATTTAAAAAAGTTATGAATCTAAATACTTAAAAAGCTTAGATGACCTAAATTTTGAGGTTCCACCTTGTAATTTATGTTTCCCTTAGATTTAATATCATACAAATAAAGTTTATTACAGTCATATCTTGATAAACCACCATTGTGTTTCATAAAGATGTAAAGTAGCATCCTATTAATTTCTAAAAATAAGAAAATTCAAAATAAATTCACATGCCGTTCTAAAGAGACTTTAACTTAACTATTTATTGTCATTTTAATCTTTTAAAACATTTTAAAATTATCACTTGATCACATATGTTTTGAGACGGAAACTTTTCTATATTATATCATTTTCAGAATTAACACAAATAGCCCTTTATCTTTTGCACTTATTGTTATATTTACTTGTCAAAATTATTCTCTTAACAACATGACATTGCATAGGTACATAAATACAGAGGATTACTGTGGTGGTTTTGAGAGGTCAAATATTGATGAATTAGTGTCAACCATAGAGTTGCAATATGAAAATTGGAGTTCAGCCTATGCTCCTATTGCAGTGGATCCAAATGATGCTGCCTCTGTTGACAAATTCCTAAGCTGCTTGAAAACTATGGGTGCTGAAGTTGCAGTCTCCTTAGCCAAAACTGTGTTTTACAGTGACTATAGGGACATGCTTGAGAAGGTTGAAACACCATGCACTATCATCCAATCCAGCAATGACATGGCAGTTCCACTTGGCATAGGGCACTACTTGAAGAACAAAATTAAAGGGGTGGCCACTTTGGAGATCATAGACATGATTGGCCATTTCCCTCAGCTCACTGCACACCTTAAGCTAGTTGAGGTGGTGAAGGGTGTTGTGGGCTTTGGCCATGCATAAATTTAGATGAGTTTGGTATGTAATATTCATCATGATTTATCAATTTCTATCCTTTTGTGACAAATAATGTTGCATGGTGAAATTTGTGTAGAAGTAAAAGAAGACAGATATAAGAAATGGAATGTGTTTGTGTGGAAGTGGACATGGTGAAGTCATTGGTTATTTTGTGTAGTTTTGTTTTTCTTTCTATTAAACACAGTGGAACCTTTTTAAGTGTTAGTTGATGTTTTGACAAACATTTAGAAATTAAATAAAAAACATAAAATTATTATCTTTCATTAGTTAAACATAATCTATGCCTGAAATAAAAACTACTATATATAAACTAATTGTAGCTTATGAAAAAATTATTTTTTGTTTATTTTTTAAAATTTATGGAAAACAAAACTTTTGAAACAAGCCAATATAATGTTACTTGTAGAATGTATAGATTCTAATAGAAATTAAATGTGTTTGACAAACTTCTTAATAAATACTTTTAAGAGAAAAAAAAATTCTTCTTATGTAAAAATTAGCTTATATATAAATTAATTTGTAAAACTTCTATACTTTAACTTTTCTAAATTTTTATTTTTAATTAATACATAATTAAGAAAGTTTATAATTTATTTATAAGAAAATTTATTTTTTTCTTAAATCTTTTTAAAGTTTATAAAGAATATTATCAATGCAAATTTATTATCAAGAGAAAAAGACATGCCTTATTATTATTATATTTTTTTAGCAAAAAAGAAATATTATATATGAAATACTTAGAGTGTACATAAACTAAATTATATATAGGGTCACAATATTTTGACAATCCGATAAATATTACATTAAAGTTATAAATGTCATGTGTGTTGTTATTTTGTTCAATACACTTATAAGAGGTTTCTATATTTAAAGATGATTGGATAAGGATTTCAACACAATGAAGTTATTTACAAGACTTTAATCAATGGGTTGTGCAAAATAAGAGAAACCAAAGTCATCATTTGGTTGAACATTGATAAAATAAGCATGATGTGATAATGCACACTACAATTATTCACTATCTATTTATTGATGAACATGTAATTGAAGCTTCTAATTTGTATTTTTGAAATGATTATCGAAGGGAATTTCTCCTAGTATCTTAACCTATAATACCTTAATTTGTGGGTCTTGAACTGTCGGTGACTTAGAAGAAGTAATTGGTTTTATAAATAAAATGGTATCAAATAACATCAAGCGAGATTTTTATACCTATGTTATACTAATTGATACCTTATGTAAAAAAGAAAGGGTAAAAGAAGTCAATAATATACAAGTGTGACCGTGAAAGCTTGTGTTAAGTCTAATTTTATTTTTTTATCCAAAAGAATAAATTAATAGGAAGTACATAAGACTACTTTAACCTATATACAATAACTGAAATAAGTTTCATTGCTCTCACAACTTACACACCTAATTTCATGACCCTACTTTCAACACCTTAAAATGCTAACTAACATATGTGTATATTTAACTCAGTCAGGAACCCAAAAGAATTTGTTGATGTAATCTACAAAACCTAGAACTTAAACTTGGAGTTTAAACATGCAAAATATTGATCCAATTTCATAAAGTAGGAACGTCCCCTCAATTTTCACCATTGTTTTTTAGAGTTCTCCTTATCTTTCCATTTGGCTTCCATAATTTGCTACTGTGATGAAATTGAACTTCTTAAACCAGTTTGAGTGTATTGCCCACTTGGATTTTTCAATATAAATGAAGTCATTATCTGGAAGTTGATTGCAAGTGTAATTTTAAGCTCAAATCTGCGATGTGAACCATTTGATGGATAGTTTTCTTGAATTTTCCTTCAAATGATCCAAGTTCATTGATTTATATAATCTTTGCATATTAATAATGTCAATTCTTCTATGTCGCTTACAATAATAAAACCTTACTTTATTGTTTTTTTATGCGTAATTGCTTTTTTGAGTACATTGGATATGAACCTCTCCTTGAGTATTTTCTTGAGCTTATCCTTGTCATTAAACTTCTCTAGTAATTAAACATTTTATTTCCTGTAGAGCATATATTGGTTGTTGGCATCTCTTTCTGTGTCTACTTTCATATATGTAACACACTCAACAACTATAAAGAACACATGTTGTTAGTTTAACATAGACAACAAACATAGATTTCGCGATGATTAGATTGTGCACCAACCAATTTCGAGTTCTCTATTATCTTTGCTATTAACCTATTAGCAACTCTTACATTGCACTTTTACACAAACCAGTAAGTTTACTTTGAAAATTTTATCCAAAAATTTCTAAATTAATCCACTTTATGTGCATTAGTATTGTCTTTTACTCCTTTCATTATGATATCTGATGAAATACACCCTAACCATGTTATTCACAAAATAAAGAGAATAGAAAACTAGAGATTTGATTAGAAGCTTTTCAAAAGATTAGGCTTGTATGAGTCTGTTTGGACCTCCACCAAGTTATTCGGGCTCAAATCCAACTCTAAAGATATCACTCTGGAGAACATGGAGCATTAAAGAGAAGTCCTTTAATTTTATAAATTGTTTAGAATAATTTGAGCCTTGTATTTTGGGCCAAGTAGTGTAGGATTCTGGCTTGAAGGCATTGAAATATTTTGGATGTCCATCTAAAGAAGCCTTGGTGCTAAGTTACTGATGACACATGGAAAGAATGTGGCACATGGAAGTTAGAATGTTCAAGGAGTTTCCAAATGGCAACCTCTCATTTGAGAGTACTTTGAAGCATGCTCCAAAGGCTACTCTTGTCACATGTCATCACTTGCGTGGATAGAATTTTTTAAGCTTCCTACATAAGCTAGGACATCCAAGACCTTATAAATAGGAGTGTTTGCTTCATGTATTTTTAACTTAGAACTAGTAACTAAATGATGCCCGTTTTTGACAATTCTAATTTAATTGTTCCTAAGTTATCTATAGGTTAGTCTCCTTTTAAACTTAACTTAGACTCTTTCCTAGTGAGTTGACCTCACCTCTCACTCTCACAAATTCCTTATCTCCACTTCAATCCATTGAAACTCTTCTTGAGTTTCAAGAATGCTTCCACTCCTCAATTTTCCTTTATCATCCATCCAAAGAAGAAATCATAAAGAAGACTACTAGAAGAAAAGTGTTTTCCATCACTATCTACTTAACATCCTCAATATTCCTTTAGATAATGTGCTCACTGATATTACCAATACTACCACCTTCTCTTAATAGTGATTACCAATTCCTATATAACTAAAGAACAATGCAAAATGGTAACTCCCCTGTTGTGCTCAATAGATTACTTTCTAAGTTTGCACTTGAGTTTCATAGTGTTTTTAGGTATCTCATAAGACATTGGTACTAGTCAGAATATGAAAAAATTACACCTAATTTGTGTTTTAGCGATAACCATGCATTCACCTGAGCCACACACCACACTTCCTCCTCATCAATCTTGCCTTGTCTAAAGTTGACCATGTTCCTATGGTTTCATATTCCCAAATAATAGTAACACAGATGTCTTTCCATGCATTGCTTTGCTTTACATTTAAATCTAAGTTGTAGAATTGTTGAAAATTAGCTTTAGGATGATTATGATGTATTGAAGCTATGCTTACCTAATTATCACACTTTTTCCTTATTCTCTTTGCGATTTTACACTTGAAAAATAGGTGGTTAGTCATCATACTCCTTGCATAGTCCACACAAGGTGTTACCCACCACCACCCCTCTTTTTGCTAGATTTTCTTTTGTAGGAATACAATCCAACATCACTTTTCAACCCCGATATTGTTCTCTTGGAAGAGTGTGTACACTCTAATATTCCTTATACGCAAACTATTTTCGCTAGCAACATTCCCTACACTACATTGTATGCTGATTTAACTAAAAATACCCCTTCATTCTCTTCATTCCAAACCCGTTTATCTATGTTCCAATTTGCAAGGATTGACTTGATAATATGTTCATAAGTTCTAATTCAGTTTTAGTTTCCCACACTAATCTCTCTCTCCTCCGTGATATTTTCCAACACAACCTTTCCTCTTTTCACTCTCCCATTTCCCTAACAGTATTTTCTACAATATTTGAATTATAGTCTAAGAAATCCCTATTGTAGTGGGCCTCCTTCTACCCATAAATCCTCCTAGAATTTTATTTTGTCACCTGATCCTAGTTTCAAATGTATGTTGTTTTCAAACTAATTCCTTTGCTGGCCATCCCCGCAAATTTTACGTATATCTGTCAACTACCATGATTCATTTTCAACTAGGATATTAAGTTTTAGGCTTGCCCCCTACCGTACTTAGAATATACAATCTCCCTCCACAATCCTTGATTTTTCTCACCTAGCCTCCACATCCATTTTGCCTATAATGTGACATTAAACCTCTCAATGTCTCTTACACTAGTAGAAAAAAGATATTTAATCGCAGTTGTATAAGGCTTACAAGCGCAGTTGCGCAACCGCGATGGATGTAACCGCGATAAAAAGTACTGAAGATACCAACACGGTTGTACAATCGCGATGGAAAGTATAACATATCACCGCGGTACTTCAAAAACCGCATTAAAAAATGGCTCATAGTGTGCAAAAATAGAAAAAACTAACACATATCAGCGCGGTTGTAGAGGGAACCGCGCTGGTATGTGCCAGCTTTTTTTTTTAAAATGCTGCTCAATACCAAAACGTTGAATATTTGCTCCCTGCAACCTAATGGCGTAGGTTTCCTGTACTTCCTCATCCTCATTTTCTCTTCCTTTTTATCTTCAAAATGAAGCTGTAGTTAACCAAATGCAACCTATGGAAACCTGATATATAACACGACTAGATAGAAGTTACAAACATATCTTCCCCATACGCTAGCAATTTCATAAACCAAAATCAATTCAAAATGAAACAACAAATGATGATAGTAAATATACCTAGTTGGGTTTATCACTTTATCCCCTAAATGCTAAGAATTTCATAAATCAAAAATAGGTACAAAATGAAACTGAAAATCACGACACCATATATCCTCTTTGGAAGACAATCCAGTTCTCGATGTTCAGTTGGGCACCGTTCTATCTGTTTCCAATTTCATTAACTTCTACACATATTGTAGTACCAAAATTAAAGTGCAACCGCTTTCACCACTTGATTGGTTACAATAAATTACCCTTTCTTCCAGGTTTGTCAGAAGTAATTGAAGTTGAAACCACTATCTTTATCCTACTTTGTATCTAAAAACTATAACAACTGCTACCGATTAATCATTCTAATCAAGAATTGCATCCTCGTGTGTCCGATCCATTAAAAAGAAAAACCTAACAGGTAGACAATAAAAGCAACAAAATAATTAGTAACCAGGGAACAAAAATGTGTCTGACCTGGTACCACGCCAACTGTGAAACAATCAAGGTATCCAATACTTGCTGTAGAAAACGTTGAAAGTTAACCAAGTACGGAGTTTGTGTAAAACAATATTAACAATAAATGTGTGACTATGAGATTGGTTCATGCTTAGCAATATTAACAATGGGTTTGTGTAAAACAATACTAAGAACAAGGAGTAAGAAGTTTGGAGTAGAAGAATGAGACAGAAAGAAAAAGAGACCTGAGTGGTGGTGGTGGTGGCCGGCGCGGAAGCAGACCTTCTTAGTGGTGGTGTGGTGGCAGCCGCGAAAGTAAAACCTTCTTAAGAGACCCAAGCAAGACCACGAGGAAGAATGAAATGGTGAGACCGAGAGAGGAAGAATGAAATAGCGAGACCGAGAGAGGAAGAATGACACTGCTCGAGAGAAAGAGAGAAAGACGAAAGCGAGAAGGAAATTAATGCGCAAAAAGCCCTAAAAGCAGGGGATACGAGCACGGTTGTTAGTGGGAACCGCGCTCGTATCCCACATACAAGGGCGGTTGTTTAAACAATCACCCTTGTATCTCCTTGCAAAATAATTTTTAAATTATTTTGTTAATACCAGCGCAGTTGTTTAAAAAACCGCGCTGGTATCTCCTTGTAATTTTTCAATTTCAAATATTTGTGTCTTACCATCGCGGTGGTATGGTTACACTTAATTTCAAAAATGCCACCGCTTTGTTTTTAATTGCGGTTCTTTTTTAACGGCGATGATATCCTGTCGTGGAATGTGTTTTTTCCGCTAGTGTTATTCTCAATCCTCCTTCATCTTTAGGCTTGCATAAACTTTCCCACTTAATCCAAGATATCTTCCTATCATCTGATTCCCACCCGCAATGCTACTACACTAAAAATTTCCAACGAGAAAGAATCCTAAGGAAGCTAATGAATTGGAACAATACAACTAGACATAATGAAAACCCAACTCTAAGAATTTCACTAGTGTTCTATTAGCAAGTTAAGGAATTCAAAAACATAAAAACAAAAGTGCTCAAAGGTTACCACAAGTTCATATTACACAAGACATTTCATTAAACACATAATAGACATAGGATAAGCATTTCATCAAACATCTCGTGAACCAATTTCTAAACTTTGGGTTTATGCTATATTTGGAATTGCATGTATTAAAAAATAACAAGAAAAAATTGTAAACTTGAAAATTACCTAAAAATAAGAAGATTTCACCAATTGAAATGAACAAAAACACAAACAACACTGTAGTAAAAACAGAATAACAAGAACACTCCTATTTTTGTAGTTTTGGATGGTTCAAGGAAGAACAAAAAGTTTGAATTGATTAAATTCAAGAACAAAGATATTAAATGGTGGAAGCGAATCAAGACATGCAAAACATCATGAACAACACGAAAATGGAGAAGAAAATTGGAAGAAACACTTATTTCTTAAAGAACCTAAGATCAAATCCAAATGATGCAATTCTAGCTTCAATTGCATGCTTCAATGTGTTTCTTCTTAGCGGATTATTGTTGTGGATGTGATTTGAGATTGATGAAATGGAAGAATTATTGTTTGGACATGTGAGATGAATTTGAAAGTGAATTTTCCAAAGTGAGGTTGGGCCAACACTTAGGAGGAAGTCTATAAAAGATCTTATTTAACACTAATTTAGAGAGAACTTTGATGAATATATGGAATTGTTGTCAAAATATTTTCAGCACTTCTATGTTCTCTCTTGTTCTCTCTAGATGAGTCTTACACAAGACCTTTTCTAAACTTCTTCCTAGTTGTTGGCCTAACCTTATTTTGAGAAATTCACTTTCAAATTCATCTCACATGTCCAACCAACAATTATTTTGTTACATCTTACGTCCACAACAATAATCTTCTAAGAAGAAGCACATTGAAGAATGGGTTGAAGATAAAATTACATCAAATAGCTTTTGATGGTAAGGAGTAATGTAAAAGTTGTATTCAAAGTTATAGCTATAGGTATATGTGAAAAAATTTGCCTTAAGAGGATGTGGATTAAATCAAAATTTCTATCCGTTACATTAAAAGGATATTATATGAAAACATAACTACTATAAACATTGTAAAAATCTACTCAATTATTATAGGACAAAACACACGAAGATTGACCAACACTTCATTAAAAAAAAAATTGACCATAGAATTATAAGTGTTGAACATACATACACAAGTCACAACCACTAACCAACACCAAATTTGTGATTATATACTCATTAATAATATTGTTATCATAACTCTTGTAATTATTATTTAAGTATAATATTAGTAGTGTTAAAATAATAATAATAATATTATTAATATTAATAATAATAGTAATTATATTAATAACAATATTCATGATCATATTAATATTAATTATAATAATAATATTAATAAATATAATATCAAAATATTAATATAATATTAATAATACTAATACTATTATTCTTAATAACATTAATATTAAGACTAAATATAATAATATTATTAATAATAATATAGTACTATTATTAATGATATTAATAATAATAATAATTAAAAATAATAATATTAAAT
>Ga0099824_1003721_pt1 | contig 22190 bp, 9 predicted proteins | sample SiratrowhiteBW_FD_76837 | JGI IMG/M metagenome (GOLD analysis project Ga0099824, IMG submission 76837) | Root nodule microbial communities of legume samples collected from California, USA - Siratro white BW | ecosystem: Host-associated > Plants > Roots > Nodule | place: USA: California... | reverse complement strand
ACAAAAAGGCACTAAAATTTTGTTTAAATTATTGACATCAAGCTTTTTATTGAGGAAGGTAATTCAACTATATTTTTGTGCCTTTGTGGTGTTGTTTCCTTTTTTTTTTTTTTTTTTTTTTTTTTTTTCATTTGTTTATTTTTTTGCTTCATTTAGTTTTTATATTCTGTTATTGCTATCTCCCTTAAAATGTAATATTAGATTTCAATCATTGTTCATATACGTGTATGTATAGTCCAGAAAGTACATGTTGTGGGAGCTAAAATAATTAATTAAAGAATTATTCAGTGAATAATCTTCTGTACACTTGATATTAAGGTAGTCAAAGACATCCCAAATGAGAATGCATATTTTTCTATCGAATTTGTTGCTATAATAGAATAACGAGCATAGCAATGTGGAATGAATGTGAGATGAACTTTGAACTTGTTTAGAAAAGAACGTATATCCTTAGAAAGACTTGCATTGTTAGAATCTGGTCTTGTACCTTGAAGACTAAACATTAAAGGCTACTAAGGATGTTGAAATTATTCAATTGAGATAATGGTTATGGAAACTAAACTTGGTTGTGATTTTTCAGCAACTTTCTTCACACGGGCTGTTTGATGTACACGTAAAGGCCACAGGAGACATACACATTGATGATCATCACACAAATGAAGACGTTGCCCTTGCTATCGGAACAGTATGCAAACCATTGCATGAGCTGATTCTTTCATTTCTTTTTGGTTTTCTATAATACAAATTACAAGTTTTCCTTGAAACTAAAACGTGTTTCACTGTCCTGCATTAAAGATTTGTGCGCAAGTTATATCTTTATATAATTTTACATTTCACCTTTTCCTTTCTATGCACAATGGCATCTAAGTGATTGCTGATGATTTTTAACAATTCTAATAGAAATTGTAATCTTATAGCAACAGGAATTTGTAATTACACTAGTCTTATTTTATTTAAAAAAAAATGAATTTATCTATCATGTTAAAACTAAGAGGTTTCTATTACTATGTCTTCAGGCTTTGCTGCAGGCTCTTGGTGATAGAAAGGGTATTAACCGGTTTGGCGACTTCTCTGCTCCACTTGATGAAGCACTGATACATGTTTCACTGGTAATTTGGATACTGTTTTTAGAAAGTCATTAATTAGATAATATTAACATGTGTGCTGCGGGAAAGTGTGATCTCTCCTTGCTTATAAACATGGTAAATGGATAAACGCACTTAAGAAAATGTTAAGACTTTTTGTTAGCCTTCATAGTTGTAGGCGGTCATATTTGTAATGTGCATAAAGTAATTCAAATTGCTCTTAGGTTGTGTTTGGATGAGGAATTCTAAAATTTCAAAAAATTTGAAATGTTTTAAATTTGAATTACTTTGATTTAAATTTTCCTCACCTTTTAAATGATTCTTTTGGAGATCTATTCAAATTCTTAATTTAGATAGAGAATCTACTACATGTACAAATTAAAATATATATTTTAAAATTGAAATTTAAATATTAAATATTATGAAAATAAGCATGAGCTAATTTTAAATATTATATAATAAAAAAATAACATAAAATAAAATAATATTAATGTCTCAAAAATACAAATATTGACACTTTTAGATCAATATTGTTATAGAGAAGGTAGAAGGAGGAGAGAGAAACGAGGGAGTGAAGAGAGGGAGAGAAAAAAAAAACTTAAACAATAGAGATTGAAGATAGAACAAAGAGACATGGCAGAAAAGAGAGTGAAGAGAGGGGAAATAAGAGAGGCGACAGAGAAAAAAAATGTAGAGATGAGACATAAAGGCTAGAGAAGAGAGAAAATTTTAAATTTCATTTTTTTTTATATTCATATCATTTTATGTAATCAAAATTTTTTGATAAATTTCTTGATAAATTTCTTGAATTTCATTTTTTTTTTCTAAATTCTCTGTTCAAACAAGTTTTTTTCACAAAACAATTCAATTGTAAAAAAAAAAATTAATTACTTTTTTAAGAATTCATCATCCAAACACAGTTAAAGTTTGGTTATTTTTTGTACAAAGAAGCATCACACTCTTGAGCTTGTGTTGAGGCTCATTCATTAATCAGCTCTAGAAGACTTGCACACTATGCTTCTGAGTTGGAATGAAGAAGTTCTTGTGTCCAATCTGATCACTTTTATAAACTTGCTTTTCCGCTATAAATAAACTTGTTGTCTACTTACTTACTTTAGGATATCTTTCCTTCAGATTCCTCGGTGTCAAAATAGTTAGTTATAGTTGAGCATCACATCATAGGTAATTAGAGTGGTTTTTTGGGAAGGACATATCTTTAGCTTAGATAGGAGTAGAAGGGAATGCAATCCAATTTTTTTAGCATTGGGTAAACAGAACAGTAGCTCAGTTGTGAGGAGATATTCTTGGACGAGAGATTCTTATAAAGTAGATTTTAAGTCTAACTTAAGTTTTTATATACTAGCTTGTAAAGTGATGTATATACCCACTTATATCTTATAATCTGACTGACTATATTTCTAGTCAGATGTGGTAATATATTTCTTTTTTTGTTCATGTTTTAATCAACCAATAAAAATTCTCTTATTTCTTCTCTGCTCCCATTTATTGCTTGTTCACTTTTCCAGGATTTGTCTGGCCGACCACATCTAGGTTATAATTTGGACATACCCACTCAGAGGGTTGGAACGTATGATACTCAGGTAGTGTATCTATTGAGCTTCATTGATGTTTATAATTTTTTCTACTGAGCTTCCTATGTTTCCATAGATTTTCTATATGAATCATCTATCATCTATCATGCTTCTTGTTCCTTTTGTCTTTCCCCTTTATTCTTATTATATGCTAATGAATCCATTGGGTATTTATTTACAGTTGGTGGAGCATTTCTTCCAATCATTGGTGAACACGTCTGGTATGACACTTCACATTCGACAGGTATTAATACATAATAGAACATTGGTTATAATCAATTAAAGTCATTAAATTAGCAGATATATTTGTACATTATAGTCATTATGAAAGAAATATAGTGAATGTTATTGATGTTTAACCAGGGCTCTTTGATGGGTTAGAAAGCTGAGATATTGTTTCTATATGCAATGACAGATTGACTACATAATCCAACTTGGAGCTTATGCTTTTTTTCTAGTTGATGTTTTTTATTCCAAATGTGAAAACCTTCTAAGAGAATGAACATGTATATGCATTCCTCTGACACAGCTTGCTGGAGAAAATTCCCATCATATTATCGAGGCAACCTTTAAAGCGTTTGCTCGGGCTCTTCGACAAGCAACAGAGTATGATCCACGTCGCCGTGGAACCGTACCAAGGTATGTATGTTATTTTTGAAACTGCTTTTTATTATTATTTTTTTTAGTTACTCCTTTTGTTCTCACCATTCTTAATGTTTTAAAGTTTCTAACTCTCATTAATTTGTTCGTCTTTATATATATCCTTACTTAAATGTACTAGCTGTTATATTTTCTTGTTAGGATGGATTAATAACTAAGCTTACAGATATTAAATGAGTGTTTTAGATCAAATATACAATCTGTCAGTAATATTAAATGCTTTTTTAGCATTTTGCTATAGAATTTAGGATGAGAGCAAGTATATTATTTGCTGGTAGTTTGAAAACCATTTATATTTTTCTCACTTTTCATAACAAATGATGTACTAATAAATCTTGTTTGGCTACATATATGCTTTGCATTTACATTTACAATGTGTCTATGAAAACTATGGGAATTTCCTTGAATGTAGTTGTCATGTATCCATCGATTTCTTTGTGCAGTTCGAAAGGAGTTCTGTCTCGTAGCTGATATCGTCTTCTGGTGGTGGAACTTGATTTTTTTTTTTGGTATATATTTGTAATACAAGACTAGCCACTGTAGACAATATTGTATGTATATATTCATTTAGAAATGAAAATAATTTTTGAACTGTATTTTGCTGTACACTTTTAAATAACATTTTAACATAATTTTTAATCACAAATCAATATTGTTATACAAAGAAGTAGTGTTTTTTCTCATTACTTCATCCTTGTCTTCTTGTGACTTTTTGAAGTCAAAATAATTTATCGTAATTCTGGATTTCTTTGTATTTCTTTATTCACAAGTATCAACCAAAATTTAATCATGATGTATCTTTTCACATAAACTCTAGATTGTGGCGAACATCCAAACACGATCTATCGTTTTCGCAAGCAAATTTAACATGAATTTCACTATTTATTTTAAATCAAAGACTTGTCATAGCATATAGTTACAGTACAACCAACCCTATATAATTAAGAACATAACAATCAAGGGTGAAAAAACTTTCACTATAGGATAATACAATCTACGTTAATTTTCTTCTCCGTAATATGTTGAAAAAGAAACAATTTCATGATATCACAATCAACGTTTAATGTACCTCTTTGAAACATTATCTTAATGTTGAAAATCCTTAGGCCTTTTACTTTTTTCTCATATTGTTCAATTTCTCTTGTATTATCTCATTTGAATATGTTTCTGCAGTTAAATTGATGTATTGCGAAAGTAGAGAGAAATAAAACAGACAAATATTTGAGAAAAAAATTATATCAAAATTAAAAATTATTTAAATTCTTCACAACTGTACCGACTCTAATAGGTTTTTTTCAATACTAATTATTGTCGTCAAAGATAGTTCAAATATTGAGCATCACATTTTTAGACGAACCAATATATCTTTCATCTAGAAGTCAAAACACTAGTGAGGAAGCGAACTCTAATCACATGTTTAAAAGATAATGGATCTATCAACTTCGAAGGTAAGCTGCACTTGACTAGTTCAAAAAGAAAAACATAAATACTATATGCATATATTTTATTTGATGCCCTCTTCCTTATTCAAGAAAAATATTGTTTAAATGAAAAGAATGTTAAAAAAAACTAATCGTTTTAAAGGAGATGTCACAATGTTATTTTAACGAGTTTGTTTTATTCTACCCCAGAAATTCTCTCTCATTTGTTTTTAATTTATATTTTTTTCATAAACATTATTACTCTAAATAATATATTTATCTCTATATTGCTAACTCCATAATGTATATGCTCAATTATTATTTTCTTTTCTGTTTAAGAAATTCAAACTAAAAATGTGGTGCATTAGACGTCTTTTTCTTTGGCTGCAAAACCATAGATATAAGTTGTCACTAAAGGCGTCATCATTGAGAAGGTTCTTCTGGATTCTAGGTGGCATCAATCAAGTTGCAGAATGCATAATTTATTGAAGGGATCTCATTTGAGTGGGGTACTTTGAAATTCATTTAATGTTTTCCTCACTGATAAGCAAATGTCATGCTTATTCTATCTTTTAGTGGAATTTATATAAAATAAAAAAATAGTGATAGAGACATTACCATTTGGCCGCACCAAAATGGCCAAAACATGCCATAGTAAGTAATAAAATTAAATAAGAGGAGGATAGTAAAAAATAGTAAGAAAATGTACCACAGAGATCTTTGGCCAATTCTTTTTTGTTGAATTATTAAAATCTAACCTTTTCTGAACCTAAGTCCAACTTCTGCTAAATGCATACATACTCCTATTAACCACTAAGAATAAATATTTTATTTTCTTAATTATATAATATGTGATCTAAAACAGTCCATAAACTGGAAAGCTATTCCAATAATGTCAAATTGGCTTATGTCATGAAGCTTTCAGCAAACTTATAATTTGTTGACTCATAATTAAAATACATAGTAATGTAAAGCATGTGATACACTAAGCTCCCACTAAAGAATTAGTGTTGACACATTGACGTAAATCATGTGGTAATAGTTATTTATAAGTAAAAATATTAAAAGTATATTTTCAACACATTCCTTTTAACACTTTTTTTTATTGATTAAATTTTATTAAAAATTAAAAAAAAATCAAAACAAGATCAATAAATAAGTTGCGGATTCGACCAAATTTTGTAGTTTTTAAAAAACTTCAATCAATAAAAGAAAAGATTTTCAAAATAATATATTGGAGGAGATACATATACTCTCCACTTCCTTTTTGGTGGAGCAATCCTGACTCTAACGAAAAATTTTATGCTAGAAACATGACTTTCTATTAGAAACTTCTTTTTTCTCGTCACGATTTTTTCATAAGTTGGCAGATCCTATGAGTTTTTAGGAGATGAGAATCTAAGACAGATTTTTCGCTAAGTGTATCATCCTACAATGAGTGTATAATGTCTAATCACTGTGTTAAACTATGGGGTTATGAAATTATGATAAACTATGAACCCTGTACCGACAAGTGTTGCATCATTCAAAAGACTTAACGGGGAGTTCTGTTCTCTTGACACATTTTCTACTTTCAATTGGAGTCACACGAACCCAAGCAACAAGGTGTTCAGTACTCGTACCCATAATTAAAAACATTCTCAATACCAAGAAAAACCATCTTAGTTATTTGGAAATTATACTCTTAATTGAGTAAACCTCTCCAATAAACACCCAAACACTATACTCTTGATTGAATGATTTTGGTTGGAGTAATTTAAGAAAACTTCGTAAAAATCCTATGAAAATATAAGCGGTTATTTCATTCTATGGAGGCCTCAAACTTACTATAGTCAGCATCAATCAGGCTATCTGTAAGCATGTGTCACTCGCAAGAGATATCATCTAAGATTCTAAGTAACGTAATTGTGTAGTAAATAGTTAATAAAAGTTTGTATGTCGTTACGGTAACAGAAGGTTAATGTGTTCAAAAACAATTCAGGAAAAAGGTATGGCCCTGTGAGCAACATCTAAAATAACTAGGATACAACAATCAGTTTGTAATGCAACATAACCATGTACACAGAATATTACCAAATACCATGACATCACCATCTCCAAGGCTAACGCATTTAAAACATTTGGCACGAACTGGTAATTTTTCATCATGTCTCGTTTGAAAAACAAATCTTTATCAGATGGTCTGCAGCTACAAACTGGATGTATACTAAACTGCATTTTCCTCAAATCCACATTGCTCAGTTAAGCATCAGCAGGGTAAACCAGAAAGTCAAAAACTGTTTCCACATTTAACAGCAGGAAGCAAGCAGGCTGCCATAACCGATCAGATTAATTAATCCGTTCTTCCACAATCATGCAAAGATAATATTACGTTTCATCATATAACCAAGAGTTACCGCTCACTTAGAAATGCTCATTTTGTAAATCTTGCTCTGTATAGACTCTGAGCAACATACTCCACCGTCACCATTCTGCCATCAAACAATCGTCCATGCAAAGAATGTGCTGCTGAACAACATGCTTCGGCTCTTCGATACTCAACAAGAACAGAACCTGGTTCAAATACATGACCATTATAATCTTTCGCATCAGTACCCTTTTGGGAACCAACTAATTCTGAACGAGTATCCCGTTCAGAAAAGCCTTCCTGAAATGCACAAACCGTGCCCTTTGAATATATGTTGTCTCCAACAATCTTCTTTTCAATATACACATCTATATCGTTAGGAACCGTTTTATCATGCAATGTGGGCACGTCATCGGGTGTATCCTGTTGTTCAGGAAATGCTTGAATGATACTACAAGGTATGCTCTTACCGCCCACATCTTCAACAGCTGTATCATTCACGAGGTGTTCTCGACATGATTTATTATCAAAAACTTCAGCATTTTTATCAGTATTAACACGGGTATCATCATCAACTTTATATTCTTCCAACTCTTTGTCTTCATCAAATGTAACCGCATTTGTTGCTTCAGATTTGAGGTCATTAGCCTTGTCTGAAAAACTAGATTTTGTACTATTAGTAATACAGTTGGTGTCTTGAAAAACTTCAGATTCCCCTTCATTTATGACTTCACATTCTTCTAGTTGGGTTGCTAAATTCTTTTCACTGCTATGCCTGACTACATTAATTGATTTAATAGTCCCAAATCTGCAAGATAAAAGGGACTTCGTACAATAAGTGTTTATAATTTATAAAGTTTTAAAATATGAATAATTCCAGATGAAAAGCAAATACAAGCTTGATTTATGACCTTGCACATTCAAATCGTACATCATCCAAAATTTCTTCAATTGTCATGTCAGATAGAGACGAAATAGACTCCGCTGCGAACTATACATATTACACAAACAGAATCGAAAAAGTAATCATCAAGATGTGTAATGTAACTAGCAATATAATTAAGAGGAGAAACATATATTTGACCCAAAGCACGTATTGAGCGAGACCCAAACAAAGATTTGTACAAAATCCAGAGCTCCCTTTCATATGAAAAAAGAGTGGTAGAAATTGGATCAGCCACAAACCACAAGCTATAGACACAATTAGGAATCTTTTTGGTGAATTGCTCTCTCAACTTGGCTTTGAATCAAGATGATTTAGATTCAGATATGAAAAGAGATTTATTATACAGAGTGTTTGCATTGAATCTGGAAAATCCAAGATCCTTCCGTGTCCTACCCAATCTTCTAACACAATTCTGAAACGGACCTTTAACCCCTCTTCTCTGCTATTTAATTTCCCCCTATTCAATTATTATTCTCTCAACTGACTAATCGTCAATTCTGTAAGAACTTTGGTCAACAGTAACAACTGTTACCTGGTAAAATCCCTTACTGCCCCACCCCCCTCCATTCCTCTAACATAGACCTTACGGATTGATGGCCAAACAAAAATATTACATAGTGCAGTTTAAATTTTAACACTACAAGCATTTTAAAAATTAAATTCACATCATTCAAAATAATCCCTTCTGACCACAATTACTTATCTTTTACAGCTAACAGATACACTTGAAAAAACAGCAAGGGAAAAAACTCTCTGAAATTGAACGAAAATATAATAACCTCATAAAAGCTAAGTAAAAGATTTCGTACCACATTTTTAATCTCTAGTACTTGTGTAGGCTTTCTGAGCAGTGGTTTCGCATGTTCTGGAATCTCATATGATGGTTCACCAGCATTTTCCTGGAGTATTTTTATGTAAAAAATTATGGATATACTTCAAAGAAACCAGGGAATCGTATCCAAGAATTGAGTAAGACTATAAGGATCAGTAGATGTCGAAGTTACCGAAGGTGATGATGCATCAGGCATTGCCTGAACAACTGTAAGTACTTCCCCTCCCATCTTCAAACCATTCATACCAGCACAAGCTTTGATGGAAACAGAGTGATCCAAATACTGAACACAGTTTGCTCAAATTAGTGTTCAATAGAACAAATACAAAAGGACAGAGAACAAAAGTATATAACAGCACACATTACCTTTCAGATTTTGTTTCATCTTAGAATTGAAAAAGATACGGAAAGGAAAAAAAAAAAAAATAGCAGCTTTCGCAAGAACTCAGATAAGAAAGAGCCATATATGCCCAAAATCATAAAAACTAAATCATATTAAACTCTTCTAATTTGATTTTCGGAGTAAACTAAATCATATTAAACTAAGCACATTTTCCACTATAGCACACCCCTCTTTAATGGAGTAAAAATCCTAGAACCACAAAATGGTTTTTATACCGCCAAAAGCCCTAAACAGAAAGGCTCAGTGAGTACTCTTTCCAGGATGAGGGAAAGGAACTGTATGTATAAAATTGTGTGCATCTATAATAAACCAACCCAAAGCCAGCTGTTTAATTAGGTTAATTTTGATGACTTAATTTGTCTGAATTACTAGGAAAAATCCAGTTATTGATTTGGGGTTTTCAAAACGTTCAATAGGCTCGGAAAAGGAATGCCTGAATCATCATCTAAAAATGACAGTGACACTTAAGGGAAACAAAAGAAGCTTCAAAAGGCAGAGAGAACTGGTTGTCTCAATGGTTGAATTTCTTCTCCATGGCAACATCCTATCCTACCCTTGCAGGAGAAAAAAGTATTTCTTCTTTTCTTCACACTTGTGTTGAGACTGAATTCGTAAATGCATTGACGAAAGTACACAATAGATATAGGAATTTAGGAAATATAAAAACAGACAAAATTAAGAAAAAAATATATTACAAATGAAAAATCAATTACCTATAACAAATTCATCATTCTAATTTCTAACAGATAAGTATTTATAAATGGACCCTTGAGCCACCTGGGCTTTGCTCGGGTCATTATCTGGCAGGTAAGTGTAAATTATAATACTTCTATTGCACAGAAGGTAAGAAAACTATTAAAAGATCAATAAGGAAGAAATGCAGCATTACCTCCAGAAAAGCGCATGATGCATCGCTGGCCTTGGTTTCAAAGTGGTAAGCCTTCAAAGATCCAAACGCACTAGCAATCTCCATAACCTGAAAAGAAAATATAAGAAATAAATAGGCCTTAGTCGTCACATGAAAGCTAAAGTAAGAACATTTAGTTATTGAGTACCAAAAAACTCAGGTCGAAAAGTTAAATTTTGAAGAAGGTTTTTTCATTTCATTTCTTAATTATTACCATCTCAGAAGAAAGAAGGTTTGAAATTCCACCAATGAAGATCTGCCACAACATAAAAGATGCAATCATTAGACAACAATTAATTGAGCTATAAACTAGAAAAAAAGGAAAGCACACATGATAATAAATGAATAATTAGCAAAGATAGTTGAATCGCATAGTACCAGAGTCGAAAAATCAAAAACATGGATGGACAATGCCAGCCCTTAACAAGAACTGAACAGACAACATAACAGGCTAAGAAGATCCTTCAAATCAAAAAGCAAGTCCCTCTAGAAAAAGTACCAAGTTATTTTGTTGACATGACAGTTACAATTTTGATAAAGGCACTAGTTACACCAAAAATGTTAGACCAGAAAGGAAAAAAAGATATAAATAAGCTCATTCTCACTAAAATGCAAGAACAAATTAACTCATACCAAAACAGTCAGATTAAGCAAGATGAATTTTATAAGGTGCTAAGGATATAAAAGATAGGTGCATGCTAAGCATCTAGATCGACACTTACACATATGAAAGTAAAAATTATTGTTTTACATGCATACCTTGTGAGGTGAATCAATTACAACGTCACTTGTTGTGACAGTAGCATCCATTGATCTCTCTGGTTCACCAGTCTGCATGAAAATAGCAATTGTCTGAAAACCTGCTACATGGATGATAACCACAATATGCCTTAGAATTGTAAAGCTTACAAAAAGCCATTAGTTTGTAATAATATCTTGAGTGATAGAGTAAAACAAAATTGAGGTCAGTTCACATTAACCGTACTTTCTAAGATAAAGAATGCAACCAAAAATATAAAAACATAAAAGATCATCCACCTATACAAGATACTGTCAAGAGCTTCTCAGATCAGAAATGAGCCAAATAAATTAGTAACTGACACCTAAGCAACCAAAACATTGTACATTTTAATTTATATTTTTCTTTAGAGAAGCAGTTCCATACATACATACAATACATACCCAATGGAACACATAAAATGATTCTTCTTTCAGAAGTTAGAATCTTCATAAGAGGAACCCAGAGATAAAAAATTATCAAATAACAAGATATTTCTTTTGTTTTTTCCAGGTGATTGAGGTAAAAAAGCTAATAAAATTCAAGATGTTTTTTCCTTACAAATACTGCCTTAAGAAATACCAATTAATCACTATTTCCACATTTCAGATCATAGTCACATCAAATAGCATAGCAAGAAGAAAAAGAACATATTCCCAACACTTGAATATTTTATCCTTTCAATGCAGTTCAGAAGCAAATACCACTTTCACAGTATCAAAGGGTCATCTATAAAAGAAATTAAGACAAAATTGAGGCCTCAATCTACCAGAACCAAAACATTATCATTTTTTGTCATGCATTTACGTCGCACTGGGAAACACCCTGCAAAAACAGCATACTTGATTTGCCGTAAAATCAAATGATCTTTGGGATCATAACAAAATCAACAGAATTACTATCAGCAGCAATAAAGTTACACAATTATATTCAACCTCACAAGGATGCCATGTAAGGATGGAATACTAGAGGACTACTTAAAAGTTAGAACATTCTTCATTCCTTTAAGCTTAAGTAATAGATACATAACATTAATGTATTAAAATTGACTACAGTGAGAATAAATCCATTTAGATTAATATGTAGACACTCCAAATTAATGAAGGTTCTTCTTTAAGCTATGTCTGTCTGTGTCAAGTGTAAAAACCAATGCACATAAAATATTATGTGAAAGGGGAGAAGATACTGAGTAAAGAATGGTTAATACACCTCGAGCTTTTTAAGGTAAATGCACCTCATCTAAATCAATCAAAGATGATGTTTTCAGAAAGCAACATAGCCCAAATTTTCAAGCCTTGGGATATTGAATATGAAGATAAATCAGGATCCCAAGGAAAAGAGCAAAGCAGGCACTTGAACCGAGAGTGACATAAGAAACTCAGAAATAACTTGCAACCCATAGCACTTACATGCAGAACTCGATAGAACAAACAAAGCATGAGATCATAAATACTGTCAGAGCAGCCTAGAACAATAACCCTGAAACATTGGCCAGCTAAATCCCGGTAATCGCATCAAACTTGCCAATACACCTGGAAGTCTTCTTAATTAGGAGTCAGCTTCATCACCATCCAGAATGTGTATTACGAAATACCCCATATAAACATCCTATTTAAAAGATTCCAATACTAGGGTCAGAAGATATCTCATAAAATGGAACAAGCAGATCACTCCACGTGAATTATAAAGCTCTTGAAGCTACAGAAGCAGTTTCTAGCATTTGGTTATGAACAATATAAATTTATTGTTCAAATGTCCAAGAGACCTATCACTTAAAATGTCATGAAACAAAATTCCAGATTGATAAAGTACACCCTCCCAGCATTACCCAGAGGACTGGAATTGTGTCTCAGGCAAAGTTGAGATTTAAGCCTTCAAGGCTGAGGACAAGACAGCCTCTAAAAGTTAGGACTTACTGACACAAGATTCTTCAGTGATAACAAAATTAAACTAGAAGTTTTTTTCCTATGATTATAATTTTTGGCACCTTCTATATATGATAAAAAATTAGGATCCAGTACTATTGCTATATTCTTCATACATAAGTTCACACACAAGAAAATTTATTTGCAACCAGTACAATATTGCCCACCTTCACGTTTATTTGTACATCAGTGGTAAACAATCCAGCGTATTAAATATGCACAAGGATCACAGTTATCCTATTAAGTAAACTGCATCATGACAAATAATACTTCAACAACGCACTAGTTTCCAATTACAGTCGTTATTTTTCTTCCGACCACAAAAATTATCATAAACTAATTTATGGTGCAGGCACCATTGACCACATGGAATGAAATATTTATTTTGGATAAAACATAAGCATGAAATAAAGGTTTATTTTAAAAATAACTCCAGAACTAAACAAATATTTAAAGAATACAATTTTCAAAACTTAAGTATACATAGGCCAGTTAAAATAGCTTCAATTGTCTGTAATTATGTCTTCGACATTTGCACTTAACATGAGTAACACTAATAAATGGTTGTAAATTCAAAAATTTTTAAGTGACAGTAAACATCTCTGTAGCGACCAGCTCAGAAACATTAAACAGTATTTTTTTGCATTGCAAAGCAACCACCTCGAATCAGAATAATATTCTTTGAATTCCTGGCAACCGCTGGATGTGTCTTTCCTTAAACTTTTGAGCACCTTTTTATGGTCTGCTATAAAAATTAGTAAAATTATGTGGTCAAGATTTTATGCCAGGGTGCTGTTTATGCAGTCATTTGGAGCATTTGGTTGGAGTAGAATTCTCAAATTACTGAGAATGTTTTTCCTCAAAACTTGCCTTGGAATTGGACTAGGAATCTTTGATTTCCAGAACAGAGCTATTCCAAGGTCTTTAATCTTTCTAGCATAGAGATAGGTTGGGTAGATTTGCTACTTTATTTCGAAGTTTCTTCAATCACAACTAACTCTTCCCCCTAGACTATTTTTCCTACTACAGAATAGCTAAATTAAAAAAAATTACCTCCAGAAATAATATAGCTTGAGATGGAATATATGGAACAATGACTTAGCTCAGAGAAAGAATGTAACGAAACTCATCTTTAGAAAGGCAAGTCAATTTGACATATTTTGCAGGATAGATAAACTAAAACGTAAAACTATCATGTTTCAAAGTATCTTACCAGATCTCCATATCCAACACAAGCAAAACCACACAGCTAAAGGCAAAACTATTTGGGTCCACATTTTAAGCTAAATAAAATAGAATTAACTTCATAACTCAAATTAGTTGCATTTCCATCACAGAATCTTGGGACAACATACACTAAAATGATCAAGTCAGTACTTTTAGACGCTCATACAATTTACAAAACATTCAACTTAAATTTAGAGCACATAAACAATAAGATGCAATGAAATTTTATGCATGCCCAGGAGGTATCTTTTGCTTTGTGGATAGAAACTAGAATATAAAAACAGGAGTGTCTTGTCTAATCTAACAGCGTTGCAATTACAAAACATTACAAAGTTCAGTAACTATGTGCATATTAAATGAGCGGATACAGCCTTAGCAGATGAACAATAACTTGAATCATTCCTACATTTAGTTATGATGGAAAGGTCAGTACTCGGAATACAAATGATGTTACCTAGCAATTGATTTGAAGTTGAAAGTGGAAAAGATGAATTACACATTACACGTAGCACATAATCTTCACAAAGGAGCCACATCTAGACCTATTTAAACAAGAAAATTTTACATGATCTCAAATCACAAAACTAAATCCTTTTCTAAGAAAACCAAACTAATCTGGGTCCCTTAAACTACTTTTGGTAACCAATGATGAAAACTGACCATCAAATTCTAAAGCCCGCATAGGTCTCTGTCAGTATGACTACATACAATCCAACGATTCATTGATTAAGACCAGCTATAACAAAATATCTAACAGACCCTTCAGTACTAAGGCCTATGAAACAGTTCGTAAGGGATGGGAGTAGAGAATCAGCTTATACGGAGAAAGGAAGACATAATACTGAATATTCAATTGTAGCATAACAGGATGCCTATCTAGCAGTGACAAATGTGGAGAAAAGAGGGAATTTGGCTTGGAGGGATGAAATAAATGAGACCGGACACAGGAAGCAGTTAGGCAAGAAATTTTGTGATAGTTTAGATAGGGAGGCAAACCCCCAAAAATCAGTATTGCTTCTATATTTTCTTCATTTAGTCTAACTAAGTCAGTTTTCCCTATTGTAAGGGGCTACAGTCCATTGTTTCTCATAAGAAAATCAGGTCCTATCAATATCAATTTCTACAGTGGATTCTTCACTGTTTGAAATAGAAAGGTACAGCCTTTGCAAGAAATCCATGCTGCAAATCTGGGATCTCTGAAGATTCATTGAGTGAAAAATGAAGTTTGGTAACTTTTGGAAATTTACAAAATTGATTACCATAACATTACAGAAAACCCAATCAAAAACTTATGTTGCATTCATAAATGCACTTACAATAGGAATCACAACACCTTTATTTAATTTTCCATCATCCTACAGACAAACTACCAGCATACCAGGTGTCTATAAAAGCAAGTCAAATTAATGTAACATTAATTTGAAATACGGCAAACAGATAGTGCTGCACATATTTCATTTCCCTTCTGTTGGCAATAGCTTCTTAATATTAAAAACAACCATATGCTATTCAGAAAATTCCACAAGTTCATTCATTAAAGGATAAATTGTCCATTTTAAACAAAAGCATCGTAAATTGATCATGTCATAAAATTCAAGAAACCTAGAGATGTAAACAAAAGTATGGAAGAATGCACAAGCATAATAATTTTGAATCTTTTCAAATTGAAACATCATTATCATCACAGCATCAATAAGTAAACCAAAACCAAAGGAAAAAAACATATTACTCAATTAAAAGCAGGTAAAGGTAAGCAAAATAAGTAGTGGTAAGACAAATTCCAGTTTCATTCAATAGTTACCTATAAATGGTTGCATAATTTTTTGAGTAAATTAACAACATTTTGGTAGAGTAAACATTGAAATGTAATATCTACAATCTACAATGAAGCATAAGAAAAAAATTCAATCCAAGAGAAAAATGTCAAGCACTTCCACAGCTATTAAATTAACAGTCTTAGTTATATTATACAAATGAAAGAATGAATGAATGGACAAGGTTTTCAATCTTACTGCAACTTCAACATAGTCTTTGGGGCGTCTAATTTTCACAATGGAGCCAAATAGTGTACTGCCATCAAAAGAAAGAGCAGATGATGCATCCTCAGCTGTAAGGAATTCTACAAGAGCTTGGCCCCTATCTTTGTGAAACTGTACAAATGATATACAAGAACAAATTCAAACCCACTTCTTCATAAGAAAAGGGAAAAGTAAATTTTCATATTTTGCACAACAGACTCACAACGCAGCTGATGCATGGTTGAGCTTGCTGGATATGAGTTACTCGACCAGAGAGTAAGAGGTTATTGAAGCAATCCATCACAGCTTTCTCAGAGGCAGAAGCAGGTAGATTCTCAAGGTAAAGCCTTCTAATAGGTCGGGTAGCTTGTGTCAATTGGACAGAATCGATGTTGGAATTCTTCACTGTTGATACATCATTTAGAAAAGACACTGGTTGATGCTTCACAAGGGCTAGATCAAGAGAACTGGTTGACACCACTCCATGCATGTTGGACAACACAGCAGAATTTGATAATAGAAAACTTGAAGAAACAACAATGGAAGAAGAATTATTTGTCCCTACAGGGGGAAGATCCCATCCAGCACGTTTCTTCTCAAGAGAGTGCTTAGATGGGGAAGGAGTCTTAACAGCAGCTTCACTTTTCCTCTTTCTCGGAGAATAGCCACCAAGTCCACTTGTAGAACCACCATGACGATGATGATGACTACTTGAACCATTGGTTGATACTCTACTTTTATCTATATCAGGGTGCTTTTTTCTAGAACTATCTTTCGAGGAATGCATAGCCGACTCTTTACGCTCTCCATCTTGATAAGTACGTTTTTGCTCCCTTGGTGGAATAGAAGGGGACCTTCTATCCCCGCGCTCTCGACTTCTTGAACGTCTCCTCTTTGCTGTTAATTCTTCATAATGTGACTTGAGCTTAGCCCGCCTCTCCTTCCTCTCATAACTGTGCATGTTATGATGTTTCAGAGCATCTTGTTTCCTCGGTGTATTCTTGTCTTGAGTTTCATCATCTCCATTTTGGTATTTTCTCTTGGTTTCCCTTGCATATTTTGCCCTTCCACCTGCGTGCTTATCCTTATCTGATTCTCTATAATGCTTCTTTTCAGGCACTTCTTCAGAGTTATTGCTTAACCACCTTTTCAATCTCCAGCTATTATCTCTATCATTGTCATGCCTCTTTTCGGCAACATAATCATTAGTATTCTCATCCTCTCCAACATGGTTTTTTTTCTTTATTTTCCTTTCAGATTTTGGTCTACTTGCTTCCACATAACTATCCCTACCTCTTGAATGCTTATTTCTGGCTTTATAATCAGAACTGTCATGAATTTGCTCATTTTTTCTATGACCAAACATCTCTTTCTCAGTCCTTTCTTTGGTTATCCTGCCTTTATTATTTAATCCAGCACTTGATTTAGTTTCCAAACTACGGTTAGCCCTACCTTTCCCTTCAATTAAATTATCTTCCTTTACATAGGTGCTTTGAACCTTCTTTCTAGAACTTACTTTCACATATTCCTCGGAATCATGTTTCTCCCTGCCAAAGGCTGAGCTTTTGTCATGTTTATAGATCCTGGAAGACTCAAAATGATCATCAATTTTCTCCAAAGAACATCCAAGTGCAGGGTCTTTAACATTTTCAAGCAGTTCTTTGTTTCTTCTTCTAAGCATAATCTCTTCAAAACTAAATGGCCTTGTACGGGCTGCACTCCCTTCATCACAATTATCCCCAGAAAGCCAATCACTTTTGCCATGCTTATCCTTTGAAGGATTAGATTTGCTCATCTTGTATGATGCAAACCAATTATTACAAAAGAAATTAATCACATCCCCACTAGGAGATTATTAAGGAGAGCATCAATGAAGGAGCGTATTGAAAACTTGGAATTAAAACTATCAAAAGATAGATTATACTGTTCCTGAAGAAGCCAAAAAGGAAAGACAATGAGATCACAAACATGAAACTATGTGTAATAATTCATTCAGCTAAATGAGAAACACAAAGTCCATTTCAAGCATTAATATGTTCATCAATTTCGTCCAATACCGTTATGAAGGAATGATTGACTGCAAAATGAATATATTAATAGATCAGGCTCCTCTAAGTGAGCAAGTCACATTTGAGAGTAAGACAGGAAATCTCAGTTGTCGATAAGAAAATTAACAGTGGATGCTACACATACATGATACATGCATTACACATAAATCAAACATGTGTTGTCATAGCAACCATTGATTTCTTCATCAAGGACTGAAACTCCTCACTTTACCCTTACTCATTTTAGAGGAGCCAGTATAGTCTATATATATTGTTCCTTAAATTGATCCAGTCACTAGAGGATGTACTAAGCCATATTAGCAGCTAAGTTGATTGGCAGATCTAAACTCCAGATGATATGTTTGTCAGTAATGCACAATGCATAATAAATAACAAGAGACCCAAGTCAATCAGTAAAAAGTAAAAAATGAATAGAATAAAAGAGGCAAGAGACCAAAAAACAAAAGCACTCAGATTCTTATGTTTAAAAAAGCCATGTGTGTCTTAGTTAGTTTTTAGTGCTACCCAAATAAGCACAACGAAGATACAACAACATAGACCAAAGCTGTTCCCCACACAAGATTATATCATTTTAAATCCTCTTAATTGTGTCACTAAGAATTGTCTCGATGTTCCTCTACCTCTAACCATTAAGATATCTTCCATACACTGTTGCTAGTCTTGCAATGCAAATTCTTTTAGCTTAAGAGACATCTTTTGCAAATGACACCTAAATCATTCCTTCATTTCATCCACCCAGCTTGAAACCTATTATTTATATGACCCTTATTTCTCCACCACTTCATATGGAAGATCTAAGATACCTAAATTGTGTGACGAGTAGATGATCACCAATTTTCACCTCCAAACAGCTGCTAGTACATTTCTTGTTGAACTTGCATTTCATATACTCTATTTTATTTCTAAACAAACAGAAGTAATGTCATTCTATTGCAAGAATTCACTCCATACCCCTAGTTTGACATTTATTCCCTCTCTCTCAACCCTTCCACAAGAACAAATATCATATGTAAAAAGCATGACTGCCTCCTGGATATGTTAAGAATGTCCGAAATCAAGGTAAAAAGATAAAGACATAAGGTTGACCTACAAAACATCCACACAGCCCAACAAGCTAAAATATCCAGGTTTCCTTTACATTTGCCATGTAATTACAATGTGTTTTGTAGGGGGGAAATTATTTGTTTTAATATATATTCACTGGTTTGATAATTTTTTAAATGAAAGAAATATAATAATAGAATAGCATAAAATGAATGTCCTAAAATTATTTTTATTTTTACAAATATTACATAACTATATTATTAATTTAAAAATAAAATAGTCATCCATTCTCTCTATGAAGCTTGCTCGGACACTCCTTTTTAAGTATGTAGCGTGTCCCGTGTCCGACACATAGCGGATACTGATACACATACGACATGTATCGGTGAAATGCCCAATTCAAAAGACATTTCTTTAGGTATCCGACAATTCTAACACAGTTCCAACACAATTTTAAAAGGAACTAGTACAATAATTTTCTAAAAACTTATAAACTTGAGATAAGAAACAAATCCTATATATAGTAAAAAATATTTTGATTATACACATTTCTTTTCACTTTTTGAATCCAGATAAATGAATTAGATTCATTTTTTGTTATATTTGACTAATCTTGTTCATAGATGATTTTTTAATACATAAATCTTGATTGCCAATTTATATAATTCATAGTAATGTAATATATAGATTTTTGTCCCCGTATCCTATATTTTGGAGATTACACATGTCTATGTGTTGTATATGTGTTCGTATCCTTGCTCCATAGCATTCTCTTCCCCTTCAAAATTTTCATCTCATACAGGACAAAAGGAAGGGTTTGATTAGCATTCTAATAAATAACCACAAGAGTCTTATCTTATCCTACTAAAAAGATCCGATACATGAAATGTACGACACCATTGGACTCAACAAAATAGCTTAGCATTCTAAACAAATAAAAATTATTACATTTCTTTCGAACTGTAACAATTAACAAAATCAAGACAAATGTGTGTGTTATTCTCATAGCATTAGTAATACTTTCTTTTTCATTTAACCTTTTAAAATCAATCCCTCACATTCTCAGCCACCTCAAGTTCCTCCTCTGCAACTCCTTGAAAATACTTATCATACATACCAATAAAAAGGGCAAGTCCAAGCACCGCGGTTAACTTACGCCTTATGCTCAAATTCATAAACAGTCTCTTTGCATATGCAACGCTTACGATGACCCTCCCACCTGGATAGCCTAGCTTTTTCCAATACATACTCAGAAATCACACAACTGCTAGAAATTATTCTCACACTTGGAAATTGAAGTTAAACTCACACAAGCATTTTCGTTTTTCCTTTCAATAACCTAATCTAAGATCTTAGTATGCTAAATTGCAATTGCATTCCTCCACAATCCCCTAAACTAGAGTTTGTGCTTCCCTCTAAAACACGAGGCACCTTGCGAATCCCCTAACCTAAATCAAAGGTGCTAAACTTCACCAGCAACGTATATCGGTGTGACCAAAACCTAATACTGAAAATTCGCAAAATGCTATTGCGCAAAGAGAGGAAGAAGAGAGAGAACCTGGACAGAGGAGAGTGAAGGTACGGTGGTCCGCGACGGAAATAGCGGCGGCGCAGAGAGTGAAAACGAAATGTAAGAGCAGTGGCTTATCTGAAATCTACGCAATTGTATTTACTCGTCTCATCTCCTCCTTTTAATTCGGAAAGTAAAACAAACATAAATAAATAAGCATATTATTATATTTATATATATATTATTCTTTTAAATATATATAAATTAATAAAAATGAAAAAGTTGAAGAATATAAGACGAAAAACACTCTATGCTAATTTTTTATGTGATTCTTACTCATCCTCATTATTCTCTGATCTCTTCGGTATAATAAATTTTGTGAAATTCATCTAGATTAAAAGTTGTTATCACAAAACTATATTTTTATGAAATTTTATATTATTAATTTAGAGAAATGTTATTTCTTACTTTTTATACAGATCAAAATTGATGTACTATATATCTTTAAAAATATATTAAAGTATAAATCATTTCATCAATTTGTTATTATAATTTAATTTTAATAAAATTTAATATGAATAATGATATATAAATTATAACTAATAATTGAATTAAAAGAATTATAATTATATAAAACCATTGAGAGAAATATATTTAGTGAAACTTATATAAGTGTAATTTAACCTGTCCTCGTATAGGTAGATACATATATAATATATGAAGAGTTATATTATTATATCTTTAACTATGTTTGCATGAGACTTACAATCATTAACTATGTTGTCTCGTTACCAGACTTACCTTAAATTATCTTCAACTTGTTTCAAAGGTGACTTTAGCATAACATAGTTGGGCAGCCATTGTGATTCTCCACATAAAGAAATCAACTAAGGACTTTAGGCTTTGGAAAATAAAAATATAAAAAGTTTCTCAAAGGAATTGTTTGGATTGGGGAGTGGATTAGAGGGAATGAATTTGAGGTGATTTAAGAGGAAAGTGTGTAGAAAGTTTGTTTGTTTGGATTAAATGAAAGATAGTAAGATTTAAGTGGAAAATTTATCAAAGTTTGTGAGTGATGTGATAGGTGTAATAGATATTTTAATATTTTTAAATGAATAAAATTGTAAGATTACAAATTTACCCTTATGTTTAAAAATAATTTAAGTTAAAATATAATTAATTTGTTTGGTGTAATTGAATTATTTTTTTGTTATGGATGAAAATAGTCAATTACATATTTGTTGTTTGAGTTAAAATTAATTATTAATTTTATGTAATTTGTTTGGTTTCATTGATGAAATATTTTTTTTAAATTTCTAAGAATATAAATTCGTCTAAGTGGTAAAATTAAATTTGAAATAAAATTTAATTAATTATATGTATATAGTACTTTTGTGTTACAAGAAAATTATTTTTGATACACTTT
>Ga0099824_1003720_pt1 | contig 22193 bp, 7 predicted proteins | sample SiratrowhiteBW_FD_76837 | JGI IMG/M metagenome (GOLD analysis project Ga0099824, IMG submission 76837) | Root nodule microbial communities of legume samples collected from California, USA - Siratro white BW | ecosystem: Host-associated > Plants > Roots > Nodule | place: USA: California... | reverse complement strand
TAAATTATTTTTCGGACACAAAAAAAAAAAAAAAAACAACCCCTTCAATTCCCCAAAACCCCAACCAAAAAAAAAAAAAAAAAACCTTATAAAATAAAAATAAAATTTTTTTTTTTTTTTTTTTTTTTTTTTTTTTTTTTTTCTGATTAATCCTTCCAAGGATAGCAAGAATTCAAATGGTGATACAGAAACAAACATGGTCCATCTTCTTTTATAGTCCAATTACATGTCTTACATCTAAGGTCATCCCTACTTGCTTCATATATAGCAAACTTATGGATAACATCTTGTTGCCATAGGAAGGAACAATGGAACAATGTTGAAGAAAAAAAGTTAACTGCAAAACTCCACACAAAAGAAGAATTGGGTGAAATAATTTGCACTCCAAGATCATCATCAGCAGATTTGCAATGAAGGGCTAAGGCCAATCCTCCTTCTAAAGAATTTGTGACACTTACATGAGTTTTTTGAGTTCTTATTTCCCAAGCATTGGTTGATAGCAGCCTTAGCCACAGAAGTAAGAAAACATGTCTTACAAATAGAGACATAGCACCTTTTATGTTTTTATAATAACTTTCTTGCATCTTTGTTATATAAAGGGTGAAAAAGGTTAGAACTAGTGTTGGAACAGAAGCATGAAGCTGAGAGGTTTTAAGTCAAAAGATATGTAAACTTAATATTGGCCAAGAATAAAGTGCAGTTAATTTGATGAAACTGTTAGTGAAATTTAAACTGATAATTTATTATGATTTTATTCCTATTGATTACTCTTTTCCATGACCCAATTCCAAATATATTAATTTTCTCAGTTTTCAACTGAACTTTAACTCTTTTTTTAGGATTACTGTCTTATAAAGTTTTTCTATGTTTTTTATCCCTATAAAATTTGAAATAATTGTTATTAATCTTTATAAAATGTGTGAATTATTGTTATAATCCTTGTAAAATAATATATTTTTTTTAATTTTCGTACATCAAAAAAATTAAATAGTAAATTTGAGCTATCAAATTTAATATAGATAAATAATATTTAGTTTATATATATCTTAAAAGTTCTTTTCAAACGTCTCATATTGAAGTTATATCACCACATTGTTAATGCATCACTAGATCTTAATGCGTTTATGAATAGGGTGGTGTTATTTTAGTAAAATTATGTATATTTATTATTATTATTAATATGTGTGAAAAAAATTTAATTGTAGTCATTGTAAGTAGGAGAACAGCCTTTTTTTTAATCTAAATATAAGTGACAGGAATAATTGAATTTTTATTATGTTGAAAATTTAATTTATTTAACGATATTTTTTATATAGTGTATGTATTTGAATGATGTAGCTAGTAAAAGGAGCTTAAGACTTAAATTGTTTGATTTTTTAATTGTTTAGGTCAAGAGTAGTTAGGAAAAAAAAAAATCAAGGGATGAACTTTAATAAGGAAAATATGCCTTAGCAACTTGGAAATGAATCTTTATGAACTTACAAAAGTAATCTAACTTAAGTGTTATATAATTTTTTGTGCTAGCATGGTATACAGTAATATAAGTCATTATTGGTATTTTAAGTTGAATGATAGTTTTACTTAGATATTTCACCTAGTAAGTTTCATTAGTTTTTGGATTAATGCTCAGTTGTAAGGTTTTTTTAATCGGAATATTTATTTTAATTTTGAAATGATAAGTTAAAATATTTGTGTTTTAAAAGTTGGGAAATGAAATTGATGGTTTAAATTATAAAACTTGGTATCAATTCAGTCCTTTTAATGTAACTTAGCATAAATATCTTATCTTTAACTCTTATTGGTATATGCATAATATACTTGATGGAAGCAATTTTGTTTAGCAGAATGTCACCAAAGAGGATTTATTCCTGGTGAATTTTGTTCAGCCAATTCAATCTCAAGAAGAACTATGATTTTTTTTAATGATTTGTGCTTTAGTATATTTTGAAAAACAGTGGTGTGTGTCTATATATAGTATTGTATCCCACTGCAGTTTAGTGCCAAGGTTCTATCTCACATTATTCAAAATTTCCCATCATACTTGACAGGGATATCCTTCAATATTTCTTCATGTTTTAAAACAATAAGATAATTAAATTTGGTTGTATCCATTGAAGTATTAACTAAATATAATTTCTACCAGTTGGTACATAAAAATTATTTTTTGAGCATTGGTACATTAAATTCAGTTTATCTACTTTTCATTTCTTAAATAATAATCATTTATTTAATGAAGGATTATACATAACATTCTAGAAAATCTCTCATCAGACTGTAAGAGTATAAGTGATAAAACTGAATGAACACCTGATTATTATATTATTAAACTGCTGAAAAAACACTGTATTTATAAAAAAAAATAGTAGTGAAGGCTTATTAATACTTGAGCTACCATCTCTCTCAAACCCCCAGACTTTCCTTTTTCTCTGGCTGGCTTCTCTCTGAGTCTCTGCATCCGCCTTCATCAGTTTCTTGAGCAGAGTCCGGACTCGTGGTGGAAAACAGAGCAAGTCTACCCGATCAGAATCTCAGTTAGAGTAAGTTCATTTTCTGTCCTCTTTCCTTAGAGTCAGTTTTAGGTTTTCGTCTTTCTTCTGCTTTCTGAGCTTGCATGTGGCTTTTGAGCCATCAAACGATGTCTCTGTGAGGTCAATTCCCTAGTGTATTAGTCTAATCGTTGATTAGAAGTCCTTTGGTATAAATTCGAGTTCATGAGGGGTTAAGGTTGTAGGGGGTGTTAGGGAGAACTCTCACTGCGATCCAGGTAAGGGAAGCTGACATGCAAGTGTCTGATTTCAGTCTAATTGTGAATTAGGGTCTGATAGGCTAGCATATGTGAATTTCGTCTGTGACAATTTTTTGTGGGTCTGAGACTTGAATTCTGGGTTGTTAAATTGATTTTTGCATGTATACTGTGATTCTATGAAATTTAATGTTAGGTTGTTCTATTGAGTGGACTGTTTGTGCTAGGGTAGATTGATTAACTTGTATGGCAGTTGAATTTATGCTTAAGTTACCTTTGGAGCAAGTGTGCTCTCTAGAGTATTTTCGCCGAGGAGGTATTCTCACCCGGGTGAGAGTATCTCTCAGGTGAAAATGACTCTGGAGCAAGAGTGCTCTCTAGACTATTTTCACTAGCGAGGGGAACTTTTGGCTCAGGCGAAAAAAAATTAACTTCTTTTGGACTTTCAGTTTTGATTGTTTGATTATTTTGTAATGCTAGGTATACATTTATTACAATAGATTAATTGGAAATTTTAAATCTAAGAGTATTGATGTTTTAGTGATTTCTATCCTTTTCTTTTTTAGATTGAGACTGGAAAGTGAGTGAATACATGAATATAGATCTATGTTATGATGTGATATTGATAAAGTATTAATGAAGTTGGTCAAAACCTAGACATAGTGTTTTCAGGAGAGAAAACACTCGTGTTTGGGTTAGTTAGAAAGTGTATTGTCTAAGGATCTGATTAACGATTGATATCCTAACTCTACTCGTAATAGGAATCAAATAGATTATCATTACTAGGTGTTGAGAGTTGAATGAGGTCTGAACCAGCTTGAGATATAACTGGTTAGAAAAGTCTGAGGAGAACTAACCTGTCATACATGATTGAAGATTTATTTATTAGAGGCTGTGTGAGTTTACAGCTAAGAGATATATAACAGGTGCATATCTTGGGGTCTATTCAATACACGAGTCTTTCGAAAGTAAAGTTAAGTTTGTTATGTGAGTTAAAGTCATGTAGTTGTAAATATGAAAGAAATTGAGTGAAGCAATTTGTTTCTAACTAGCTTATGTATTGTTGATGTTTGTTATTGATTATGAAGTTATTTTAAGATGTTTTCAAATTTATCAACTTACCCTTTTTCTTGTCTTGTTTGTATTGATGTTTTTGTGTTGGAGCATATAATTATTATGTAGGGAAGACTCTGAATAATCTATTGTACTGAGGTGAACTTCATTTTTTTGAAAAACTTGCATATAGTTTTATTGATTAAGATTTCACTTTGGTATGAAAATATATTTTCAGTATAATATGGATATATATTTTATGGATTACGCATAACTGTTTGTGATTTTGTTAAGTGTATATATATATAATTTTAGATTTTTTATAAAGGCACGGAACATATTTTACCCGTGTTAAAATCACAATTTCTTCATTTTTTTAAATAACGGTAGAAAAATAATATTCAGGTTTCTGCACTCAATATTTCCAATAATATTAATTATTATTTTCTATAATGAATATTTTTTACCAATACAATAATTGAAAAGTTTAGAGCATTATACTCTTAACTTTAATCTTCTCCATCATTCGCAGAGCATTATTCCATAACAAATAAAATCTAAAACAAGAGAGATACAGAACCCAAGTGGCGATTCCAATCCTCCAACGATTCCAATTCCCCAACCTCTGCCGCCGTGTGCCGACGGCTGGTCGCAACTCCGCCGTGAGCGGCGAGTCCTCTTCTCTAGGTTAGATTCGCGTTGCGCCGCTCTCTGTTTCCTCGCGAGTCCTTCTCTGTTTACTTTAAACATTCCATATGTTGCTTCTCTATATTGATTTGTTCTTGCCAAGCAGTTGTTTGCTGCTACTCAAAAGAAACTAGCTGATTTCACTTTTATTGGAATAACAGTTTGAAAAATTGACTAGTTATAAGAGAAATTGCTGCTCTTGAACCTAGAGATCTTGCTTGAGCTTTAACTGTGTCTGGTAGGAAGTTTCATTGCGACATTTTACTTTATCTTATTGTCTATTGTTATAGTTCTATTACTTCTTCATCAAGCCCTTCCGCTTACTGTGTTGCTGTAAAGTTTAACATGTGTGTGGCGGTGGGGGAACGTTAAGAAATTGGTTCAAGGACGTTAGAAGAAATTAATAGAAGCAATTTCATGATGATTCTTGTTCTTGAGAAATTGGTTTTTAACCTAGCCCAATGATATGTAATCCATCTCATCTAGTGAGATGGTGTCTTTATGGAAAAACTTGCTCTAATTACTGTATGTATGTATGCATGCATGTATACTAAACGAGAGACAGGTTTGAGAATTAAGTGCTCACTTCACTCTTAAACCTAAACATGTAGTTTACGAAAAAGATATTTGGATGGAAGACAACATTGTTAGGATGCAGTTGTAAAGAACATCTCTGTAGTTTCTAAGCCTCTCAATTCCTCATTGATTTAACTACATAAAGAACATATTCAATCCATGCAACAATGTGAATGCTAGGCCCTCCAAAACACTAGAATAACTCTCTAGTACTGCTTTCCTAAATTTTACTGTCCTGTTTCGATCAAAATATTGTGATTGTTATTGGTTGAGTTTCCATATGGTGGACATCAAACCCTGGGTAAATGTGTATGTAGACCCTATAACCAGTCAACATCTAAGCATTTGTCAACTCATTGGAATTATAAAAGCAAAATGATTTTGTTTTAAAATAAAATTGAAACAGAAAATGAATAAAGAACAGTATAGCTTCCACCACTTTCTTCCCAGAACTGAGACCCTAGGTCCCTACTTCGGTGGATCAAGCTTTCCTCCACTCGGAATTCGTATTCTCCATAAGTAGTATTAAATATCATCATCGACTTGTTAGTTGCCTTGCGTTTTGTCACTGCTTCAAAATCTTTTCATTGATCGAGCATCATCATCATGCATTTCTCTTTGTTAAGGTGGAATACGCAAATTGGTCCTCGAAAGTGTGATTTATTCAGCTTCTCAGTTATGATGAGGCCTATGGGGCTAAATTGGCCCGGCCCTGTCATTGATGAATTGTTGATGAGGTCTATGGGGCTAAAGTTTTCTCTTAGCTGGATTTGAATTTTGGTTATAACCAAGTTCGGGTGAAAGCTAGTGATGTGCATAAGACTGCTTTTAGAACTCATGAGGTCATTATAAATACTTAGTGATGCCTTGTGGACTTATGAATGCACCTTCTATGTTTCAAACTTTGACGAATGATATCTTTAAGCCCAGTGTTTGGGAATATGTATTGGTTTTCTTTGATAACACTTTAATATACGGTTATGATTGGGATTGGGATTGGGAGTCCCATATGGAACAAAACTGAGGTTTTACAGGTGTTGTTGGATAATAAGTTAGTGGCAAACCATTGAAGAGGCTACATGGGAAGAAGAATTCTCCATCAAGACTCCATTTCCAGATTTCAATCTTGAGGACAAGACTGATTCTCAAGAAAGAAGCAGTGTCTGCAGCTAAAATAAACCTTTAGACCCAAAGACTAGTATATTTTCTCAGATTGCTAATAGGCCTATTATGTAGAGAGTGTATGAAAGTAGGAATAGGAGAGTGAGGCAATGATGTGCTGGCTAGGGAGAGTGATGTGAGCATTGTATGTGGGACTAGTTAGTTGGAAGGATTTTCAGTTCTTTTGGGGTGTGAGGAGAGAGAGGATCGGGTCTTATTTGCAGAGTTGGTTATGAATGGAGGGCAATAGCTTTCTGTAGGAGCTTTGGTTTACGGACAAGAATTCTACTTCCTATTTCCCCTTTTGTCTTTTGATCCAATAATACAATATTACCATATTTTTGTTGTTCTTTGTCCTTTCTTGAAATTTGTGTTTTTGGTGTATGTATGTATGTATATGGAGAATTCAATAACGTTTGTAGTTATGTGTGTATATCTGTATGAAGCTTTTCTGAGTAGTGATTGATTGGTGCAAAAGAAGGATGAATCAGAACCCGCAATCAAGTGAAGGAAGACCTGATGATGATACCGCTCTCTCTGATTTCCTTGCTTCCTTGATGGATTACACTCCCACTGTAACTTTCATTTATCTTTGTTATTTTGCTTTCTTCTTGTAATTTCCCATTTTACCCAATATAATGAATGTATCCTTTGTTTAGATACCTGATGAATTGGTGGAGCATTACTTGGCCAAGAGCGGTTTTCAGAGTCCAGATGTTCGATTGTGGGTTCCTCTTATATTTTATTCACTATCAAATTTTCTTTATATTCTGCTTCAAAAAATAAGGTCCATGGAATTCAATTTAGGCAGGGTTATTTTTGTAAGGAAACAAGTTATTGAGTACTCTGGTTTCTGTTGGGTTTCTCCTGCCCTGTGATTTATGTCGCCCTAAATTCATTTGGTTTATGCATACTCTTTTGGGTTAAATTGTTCAAATGATGTTTACTATTGAATTTCTTTCCCATCTTTCTCTGTCCTTATTTTAGCATGAAACGGTGTAATTAACACCTTCAGATTGAAAAGATTGGCTAATGCATGTCTAATTTACCCTTTTGTGGCAGTTTCATTGAGACATTTTGTATTTGCTTTTACTCAATTTGCTGGTTTAAGTTGGATCAAACTCACATTTTCCACTATTTTCTCGTGCATTTTATCATGCTCAATCTCTTAACGCTTCTTGTGTTCCTTTCTTTTCGCTCCTGCTCTCTTTTTTTGAGCATAGTAAGCCTTTACCTGAGGTATTTTTTTGCTGTTTTTGTTGTCGTGCCGAAAGATATGAAAAGGAGGATATAAATCAAAAAGTCCATGCATTTGCAAAATGATGAGTGCTTGAGTGATTTGATATTACGATGGCTCGTTGATATTGTGTATAAAAATCAAAGGCAGAACAGATCCCTTCATGGAAATAAAAAATCACACCATTCTATGAACCGAACTATTACATGGCCATGTCTCAGTTGTGTCCCTTTGGCCTTAAAGTTGTAAATTTGAGAGTTTTTAAGTTGTTGAGTTGAGAGATAAGTGACTAACAAATAAAGATATAATATTACTAGTTTATATTTCTTTTATGGTTTCTGTGCAAAATACAACTCTCTCTTTGGGATTCTTTAACATGGTGCAATCAGTATATTGGAAATGAGTGCCGACTGTTAATCTCTTTTAGTTGGAAAATGATGAAATATGCTAATTGTGTTGATCTGATTTGCTAGACATTTTATTTTTCTTCTCACTCCTACTGGGTTAGTTTTGGATTTCTTGCCTTGTTATTTTGGACCTCTAATATAGTTGAGAATAAGTGCTTGTTGTGAAATTCATTGGTGTTCAACTCTTCTGGCATTTTGATCGACTGTTGTTGATTGATTTATTGGATTTTTAGCCCTTGCATTTCTTTTTCATATATTGTGAGCTTGACTAGAAATGCTCATCATTTTTTCAGGACCAGATTGGTAGCTGTTGCCACTCAGAAGTTTGTTGCTGAAGTTGCAGGAGATGCACTTCAGTATGTTCATTTTACCTGTGTTTTTGGTTGAATCTTTACTATCTAGCTTTTATTTTATTTTATTTTATTTTAAACCTTGAATTTCTGCTAACTATTCATGTGTCAGTTAAATTTAGAAATATTCTTCTGTTGAACTTGATCTGTAGTTTCCTAAAATGTATTGAACTTTTTGCAAATATGCATGTGAGAGGAGTTGAGGAATGTCTGAAGAACACTTGTTTCGTTATGCTTCATTTAAATGGTATGAAAGAAAGTGATAGATTGGAAAAAGACAAAAAAGAAGGAAGAGAATTAGAGTAGAAAGTGATGTTATTTGGATAAGTTGTTTGAAAGAGAGTAGAAGTAAGAGTAAAGTAAAATAATTTTATTTGTCATTAATAATTTTATTTATTAATTTTAATTATTTATTTATTTTTATAATAGATAAACGAAAAACAAAAATAAAACACTCACATAATGGTGGCCTGTAATGGATTATGTAAACAAATTACATTTCAAAGACCTATCTTTTTAGTAACATATTGGATTATGTGTTTATGTTGCTAAAATAAGCTAGGCACGGGTTGGAAGATAAGCCAGGCTGGCTTCCTCTCAAATGCCATGTCTTGAGAGAGGAAAGCTTTACGTGTGGGCTCCACAACTCAATCCTCTCATTTCTGTTCAAATACCTTGAAACAAACCGGGAGAATCACCGCACATTCACTCCCATCATCTCTAACAGTGTTTCAACAGATAGAAACTAGGCTTTACTGAGTGTTAAAGGCATATAGGAAGTGCACATGCACATGTATTTCAGTGGAATTCATTGCGCAGTTGCACTTAATTTTGTGATTTTATCCCTGCTCGTGTAAATGTCCATAAATGCAGAAGCCACAATGAGAGGACAAATGTTAGTCAAGGTTTGTTAACTTTTAGCGTATTTCAATGGAATTCTTTGCACAATTGCACTTAATTTTGTGATTTTATCCCTACTTACGTAAATGTAGAAACTACAATCAGAGGACAAATGTAAATAAAATGCTTAATATTGAGGTTGTTAACCAACTTTTAGCCCCCTACGACATAGCTTGTCCTAATTTGTTGGTACTATCTTTGTAGGAAGTACAGTACTTTCATAGTAAATAACGTTTGTTGGCATTCTTTTTTAGATTCATCATCATAAACAAAGGTGAATATAGAATATAAAAGTATTATTTATCAATTTAGATCTTTAATTATGTTGCTTATATTTTATTTCATTTTGATTTCGTATCTACACTCTCATATATATTTATGCAGAGTCCCAATGTCCTCTTATATTTTAGACACTAGCCCTGTCCAAGTGTCAATGTCTTCATAAGATATAACTGGCCAACTGTTTTTTTTAGTACTTTTTGTCTAAATTTTATTGATTTTCTTGGTTTTACCTATATAAAATCTCACAAATTTCTCCCTTCTTTATCATCCACGACTGCATTAGTATTTCTTTTTTGGCTAGTTATAAGCACACTGTTTATGAGTCGTTTAGTTGCCTAGTCTTTCTTTTACGTGTCCATACAGGATGATGAGTTGACTAGATGTTAACTGTAGGCACTGCAAAGCAAGACAAGCAACAATTCCAAAAGACAAAAGGGACAAGCAGCAGAAGGTTTTGGCAGCTCTTAACTGGTTTTGTCTATACATTCATTGTGTATGTGTAGTACTTACATTTCATTATCCATAACAGGATAAACGTTTGGTTTTGACGATGGAAGACCTATCAAAAGCATTGCGTGAGGTAAGAATAGTTCGCTATTTCTCCTCGTTGTAGGGGTATTGCAATCCATTATTTTATTATTGATGTTTACTCTTTCTATGCAAAACCATCTCTCCGCTCCTGGCTATATATATGAATAATTCAATCTCTTCCAGACAAGTCTGTGATACCCCCCATCACTCATCTTTTAAACCTCTGCTTTGCTAGCTTGCCCAGATCTTTTGTTACCCTGTTACTAGTTCAGATAGTGATTGTGGCTAATATTCAGTGGGATCGGAATAGTAGTATCATCACTGCTTTGAACATCATCATCGGCTATGACATCTTTCATTTTCTTATCTGAACTGAAAAATGAAGACCTTTTTGATTGGTTTTTTAGACTTCCGTGTTTCATTCCTTGTCTTACCCCAACTGGTCTAGTCTCTTCCTTTTAGTTATTTTTTAGGGGTTTCTTCACAAAGGGTTTGGGGCAATCAGTCTCAGACACATGCCATGGGTAAGCATGGTCAGCTCTCAGATCCCATTACCTCTGGGCCAAGAGACGCCGCAAACTGCAACTAATTGTGCTAACACACATGGGTGGTCCAGCCATGTTTTCAAGAAATGTTTTTAAGCTTCTATTTAGATCAATGTTATGGTTTTTATTGAGACATCTGATTAGAAGATAACATATAATTCATTTTTGCTAATTGTGCTGATATGTTATATTCCTTTACATTGAATCCACTTATTATCTTTTATGAACAGTATGGCGTGAATTTAAGGCATCAAGAATATTTTGCCGACAGCCCTTCTACTGGAATGGATCCTGCCAGTCGAGAAGAATGAGTGTTATCTTGATTATTTGTGTTCAGGCTTTTAAAGTTGCATGTGTAGTAAGTATTACTTTATACCAATGCTGAATTGAGTATAGTTTATTGATATTTTGCTAGTTCTCTAGTTTTATGTTATGTATGCTGACGTCATTGCAAAAGTCATTAAGGTTAAACACGTTCATGATAATATGTTACTTAACACACTAATTTATGATAATAATTTTTGTAAATACGGAAAAATTGTTATTTGATAATAGTATTTTATGTTAAACACAAATTATGCAATGAAAAAGGTGAAAATTTTAAGCAACACAATTTTACAAAAGTGCAGATTATTTGAAAAGGAGTGATTAAGTTATAAATAAAATACATAGTATTAAAATTGTCAATTATTGTTTGTCTGCTTTTGCGACACTGTTATCTAGTAAGAATAAATATGATTGCATTTTTTACCATTCTACATAGAAGCCGTTTATTGTGATCACATAATGTTGCCGTGTTATTTCATTTTGACATCACGGTTTCTGTGGCAATATTTCGTTACAGCTTGAAAAGTTCATTTTTTTCCCAAAATAAGTTCATTTAAAGATACATTAATAAACTTATTTTCACTTTAATTTTTAAACTAAACAAGTTTATTATTCATGTTTATTTGTGAACGTATATTTACTTTAATTTTTAAACGAAGTTTATTATATATTTGTTCTAACGTTTTTGGGTCAATTTCTTGACTTAATTTTTAAGTAATACGTGACTATTGAGTATATAAAAGAATAAACCTTCAGGTTAAGTTAACAAAAATCTGTTTTTAAATTTGTTTTTTCAAACGATGCATATTGTCTGTTTTTAAGTTTGAAATTGTATTACGATTTTGTATTTAAATTATCTTAACTTTGATTTTTAAGCAACCTGAAGTATTGGACAAACCAGAATAATTTTAAAAACTAAGAGCAAAATGCTTAACTTGAAACAACTCACATTTTTTTTTTTTTCAAGAAACCTCGAGAAAATCAGGTTTAAATTCAACTTTTTTTACATTGAATTCTCAACGTGAAAATTCCTCTTTTGGAAAAACTGAAAAAATCAAGTTGAAATCAGCTTATTGGGAACTGAATTATGGCTGGTTTATTGGGTATGTTAGAGAATTCAATTTCCGGAGGAGCCGAATTCTTAAATTATTCATTCCAGCCTTGGAAAACCGGCTGAAATTTGGTTCCTAAAACAGTCGAATTTTTTGAGAAAATGGAAAAAGGGAAAGAAAAATCTGGTGCTACTATCTATCATTGAGGATTAGACTCCTCGAAGATCAAATTCTCAACGTGTGAATAATATATAGGTCTAGTTTAGGAATTAAACTGAGAATAAGTTTACTTGGTTAATTTTTTTTAAGTGGGTATATTTTGAGAAAAATTTCTGAACACTTGTTCTTGGGCAATTTTATTGTCTTGTGAGTTTTGTGGGCGATTATTATTATTGTTCTCTTATGTTAAATGTGGATGATTATTTCGTTACGCACTCCATCACACACATACCATTTATGAGTTGGAAGTTCTAAACATCTTGGTGTTTGACTTGTTTCGATTGCATCTTTGGTTATGGGATCAATGATTTCTTAACTCGAGAGTCCCACGTACCCATATTTCTTTTTGCAACTGTTTAGATATTGATAGTTTGGTATAGGAATTTAACGTGGACCACTCTATCTATTGGATGCATTCAAATTTGGGTGACATGACAACTATGAGGATATTGTTTAATGAAATGTTTGTGAAATTTTCAGACTGTGTCGGGTTATACTAATATGGTACATAATATGGTACACTGTTTAGTTTTGAGAAGAAAAATGAGAGCAGGTATAAAAAAACAATACAGTACTTTAAATTGAGCTTAGAATAAAAAAAATGATTCAGGTAAGCCTTTGGAATTCATATTTTTATATACTTGGGAGTTAGCATTTTTGACTTTGAATTGAAAAATTTTATGATCTAAAAAGAATTAATATCAAATGATTTTGAAAACACTCATATTTTATTGTTAAATCGATATAGAGAGTCGTTCTTGGACTACCATTTTTGTTTATCTACTTTATGTAAATTTTGTTATGTGGTCTGGAGAGTTATAACATTTAAATTAGCTATTATAATGCTATTATACATTATTATGTGAGGTGTTGCAAATAATATTTTGTAGGGCATGAATGAGAATATGATGAAGAATTAAGAAGGTTTATATAGTTTATTATGAGTTTAATTATAAAGATAAGTTTTAGTCTCGTGTTCATAAAATAAGTAGTCATTGATTGACTATTAAGTTTTCATTGATAAGTGAATAAAGCTTTGTAATTTGTAAAAAGAAATTTTCTTTAGTTTTTTGTTGGAAAAAATATATTTTTATATTTAAACTGTTAATTTAAAGTGATGAATCTTTGTTAACCTATTAATATTTTTTTATTATGACATCTTTTTCATCACTTATATCCTTTTGTATTTTTTCATTTTTTATTAGACTGAGGTTATGAATGTTAAAAACGATTCATCCATCCTAATTAGACATTCATCATTGTAATATGCTATTATAGGTATTATGTGAGGGTATTGTCGATAATTATTTTGACTTTTTTAGAAATATTTTAGATGAGTTCCCTAAATGCATCTTTTGAAAACAATGGTTATTTTTTTAATATAGTAAATTCTATAGTCTCAATGTGATGTTACATTATAAAATTGCGCATAGTCTGTTTATGAAATATCATAAATTATGGTATTAAAAAGGTGGACTTTTTTCAAGTATTAGAATAAAATGTTTTTATAGAAACGTTGGTTCAAATGAAACAAAGTATACTGATGATTGTGTCACTTCACTTATTTAGGTAAGAAAAGTTTATTATGGAAGGGGTTGAATGAACTCTTAAACATTTGTTTGCAGCGGATAGAAACAAATTTAGTAGACTTTCTTAGTTAATAGTATAACAAATCGTTTGGCAGAAAAGTTTTTATAGAATCATCTAATAGATTGTTTAAAAAGAAGAATAAACTAAACAAGAAAATATGGGTAACAAGAAGAGTAATCAAAATATAAAAATTATCCTGATTTGTTCAAATTTTGATTACATGCAATCCTTTTAAACAAGTGTTTAAAAACTTTTACTAACTAACCCCCTTGATTATAATGAGTATTTTCACATTTTCAAGTTACCACAAGTATTCACACTTTTCTAGATTATACTTTCTTAACTTCTTCGTGAAATTAAAAATACTCTCAAATAGAGCACAAAGAAAGCTCAGAAAAAGATATAATTTCATAATGTGAAAAATTACAATGATTTAGTACTCAACATAAAATAACTTGATTAAACACTTTTTATAACTCTTATACTTTCAACAAGGTCACTTTATAGCTTTTGTTGTCTAACTTGCCTTGCTTTTTTCTTCACTTTCAATCCTTTTTATATAACTTTTCAAATTTGTTCTTTGATACTTTAATTGATTAAGTTTGGATTTTGCAATATCTTGGTATCTTCATTTTTTTTTAATAAATACTCAAAACGAAAAATTTGGATTTATAATCTTTCAATTTGATTTTGTTTTAAATCTTTTTAAGAAACTAATTTAAAAGTATTTGCAATATGAGTTAGGAAAAAATAAATTAAAGTCTTATCTAAATTTTATTACAAACTCGTGTCGTAGATGTTTACAAGATCTACTAAAGACTACATGTGCAAAATATTATTAGAACAATCAAATCATTCAATTAATGTAGATGTTTATAAGATCTACTAAAAACTACATGTGCAAAATATTATTAGAACAATCAAAATAAAAACCAAATCATTCAATTAATTCTTATCATCCAAACATCAAACATAAACTCTACATGATTATCAATTCGGTAGGTCATAAACGGTCTAAGTAATTCACATCTCAACAAATTATACAGGTCCTTCAACAAATTATGATATTAATTTGACACAAGTTAAACTCAATTACAAAATTAAAATTTATTATTCTTGAAATGATTTATTATTCTTGAGGACTCATGGGATAGAGTGGTTGAAATTGTTTAAAATAAAGAATTATTGTATATGTGATGTTTCGATTTATTTCTTTCAATTAAATATATAAGGAAGAGATTAATATATTAAAACATTGATAGAAATAAGTCATATGCAAACAAAACCGATTACATTTTGTATTTGAAGATTTCATGAATAAGATTCTTACATACTAAGAACAACTCGTTAGTTTTGCTAATACCAAAATTCACTTAGATCAATTTTCTATTTTCAAGTGTTTAGATACACATTAATGAGAGGCTTAAAAACGTTATGAGAAAGATAAGAGTTTTATAAAACTTCTAATGATCCTTTACGGATATTAAATACTACATCAATGAGAGGTTAAATTTTACTATAAAGTTGAGAATTTTATAAAACTTCTAATTATGATTTATGATGTGGATAGTGTATGATTTATGCTACTCTTACTAAAATCACTTATATATTTGTTAAATAATCTTACTTATGATATTCTCAAAACTCTTTATGAGATCCTTCAAAATGTTTGGATCAGTAATGAATATTAAACACACAAAACCTATAAACACAGAACAACAATAATAATAGTTGGGCATAATGTGATTAGTATATGATTAACATAGTTAGGTTTACAAAACTTACTACACCAATTCACTATATTTTAAGTTCTATTATTTTAGGTCAAATTCGATTAACTTGCTACTCTAAATTGAAATCATTACATCTTATCCGAGAACTCACAACTTCTTTTGTTATTTTAAAAGAAAATATTTATTATGCTTTTTTACACAATAAGTGTGATCGTTGTATTTCGAAATTTTTAAAGAGTATAACAAAAGACAACCACTTGTTTGTGTTTGTCAGAGCATTAAATCTATTTGTTATCCCTTGTTGCGTTAAAGTTATTTTCTGACTGTTGGTACATTAATTTCTTTAATGGGTATCATTTATTTACAACAATTTTTTTCAAATTTCAAACTCTATTAGGGTCTTTTTCGTTTGAGATAAACTCTTAGGCTTCTTTTCGTTCTCTCTCCAATTTTTTTATTTTTTATTTTCATTCTCCAGAAGTTCTTGTTATATCCTCATAGACTTGCATTAAATATTTAAGAATATTTAAGGAAAATGTTCTCACATACTTCGGAAAATGTTACTGTTTATTTTTTAATGATAATTTCAATTTTAAAATTACAAGACTTGTAAAGATGAATTTTTTGGATTATGCGTTCACATTTTATAGTTTCAACACAAAATAATAAATAAAGATTTTTAACTTTTTGGAGGTAATTATTATAATTAGAGTTTTAGGATTAACAGGTATTCTTATTTTGAAACATTTAACAGGTGGAGACTAATTATTATTTGGATATTTATCACCTAAAACTATTCTCGAGGATTTCTAATGTATAAATATTAAAATATAATTATCTTTACCCAAAAATGCATATAAATAAATAAAAAGTTAAGTGGGAAGGAGTTTATTCATTTTGTAAAAGTAAAAATTATTAAATTTTAAAAACTCGAAAGTACTTGCATTGTATCTGTCACACTGCGTTATAAATTTTGGACGTTGGAAGATGCAATTCTTGCATTGCATTGCATGCGCATAGTTGGACTTTATTCCTTCTAAAAAGATGATGGTGCCCGTGGGACACAAGTGGTTCTTTTTTTTTTTTTATCATTAAAAGAGAATACTATATAGAATCCAATATTTGAGATACGACCACTATTAAAAAAAATATATATCTCTAAAAAAATAAAGAGAATTTTTTCTCACCTATCCGTAAATGATATTGGAAACATTTAAAATTACATAATCTAAACGATGCAATCTAAAATTAAGAAATTATTTTAAATTGTATAATCTACTCAGACATATGTTGGATTATGCAATCCGTAAATCCATTTTAGATTGTACAATTGTGTAATTTAAATATATATTAATCTAAAATACATTTATACAGGTAATCTAGAGGTACATTTTGGATTAGATAATTCAAAACTTTTGTGAACTAGATATATATTTTGGATTATGTGATTCAAAAATTTAAAATATAATTTTGATCTAGAAATATATTATAGGTTCTATAATCCAAAATACAGTTTTGGATTACACAATTCCGAGATTTAGAAATATATTCATAATGTTTTTCAATTCACAATCCAAAAGTTTAAAACATGGAATTAATAGTTAATGCAAAAAAAAAAGCCTAATTATATTAATCTTAACTAAAATAGTAGATTTATTATTAATTATAATCTAAAAAAAATACTATAATTAAATCTTTCTAATGTGAATAAAATTATGTTTATCATGTAAGATTTATTATTTTAATTGTATTGCACTGCTGCTAAATAAAGGAGAAAAGAATACCAGAAGAGGTTGTGGTGGTCTTTTGTAATTATATCACAAAGAAACTAATAAAGAAAATTCAAGGAACAAGATGGGAACAAGACACTTCCATATCAAAATCAGGGCTTTGAATAAAAAAAATCAGATTGATCAATCAAAAAAGTAAAAAGAAAATGTTTTTCAATTGATAAAATTGAAATTCATAATATAATTATGAATGATTTCATAGTTTGCATATTCAAAAATATTATTTTGAATTGGATAATACTTCAAAGTAGTACTATACACGTTTTCTTTTAACTGTGTAATCTAGAATTTATGAATTTTTAACTGCATATTGTGTGAAAGATTAAATCTACTCATAATGGAAAAACTCAAATAATTAAATTAACTCTTGATTATTTAATCCAAAAATCTTTCAGGTAGGTTGCTCAGTTTGAAAGAAATTCAAAACTATTGAGGACATCTCTAATATTATTGGAATGCTTTAAAATAAAACACCACAAACTTCAACATCTAGAATATCTTCACCTCTCACAATAATCTTTTTCAGGTTCTAGAGCTTATATACAAAAGCTGTGAAAGGAATAGACAAGTGATTCATTGAAGACACAATGAAGTTTCATTGAGGGTTACAAAACACAAATGGTAAAATGCACATTTTAAGAAAATGGGTAGGACCCTCCTTGAGTCAATCTTTGTTCAATTTATAGGTCAATTATAACTTTGTCTCGTTGGTTTCCACTTTTACCGATACAAAGTGATTTTGCGAGTGTATCATTTGTTCAATTTAAAAGTTGAAGTGGAAGGTATCATGAATGGCCTTTTCAAAATGGTTGCACCTAATTGTGATTAAGGTCATTGACACTCATTATTGCCCATAATCAATCACTCCACAGTTTCAAAACCAATATCCAGTCGTACATTATTGTATCATACAATAGCTTTTAAGTTTTGGTAACACTTCCATTAATTCACAAAAAATACCATATAGATATGAGTTTTCTTTCTTATATATTACTCAACACGACACCACTTCAACCCAGAACCTTAAAGCATTAGGTTTATAGTTCTTCTTTCTTATATATTGCTCAACTTTCTCATTTTTATCTAATGTGAAACTAGACTCACACTTGAATATCTAACAAGTTGTTTCACAGAAAAATACAAGTACAAATTATTTCAATCCCAAGCTCGATGAGAGGGTATTTTGGAAATTTAGAGTTTTGTCACAATTTTATTTTTTAAAGACGTCTCAAAGAATGAAAAAATATATATATATATATTTAAACGAATCTTAGTCTCGACTCTTAAATAATACAGAACTATTAATTATACCGAAAGAGAAAATATAAAGTATCTAGTAGAAGAAAATTAGAAAAAGAAAAATAAAAAGTAAAAGATTGAGTTTCTAAGTATATTTTTCAAAATCACTTTCTTTTCCATCCAAATGCGTCCAAAACATGTTGTATGCTTCTTACCTACTTTCTATATATATTGAGTAACCAAAATTTTGATGACAATATGCTACATCTACTCATATCCCATTCATTACTATGTCTAACCCTAAATCTCATGATGGCATTCCCATTTTAGATCTTTCTCAGTCATTGCAGCCATCTTCCTTATTGTCTCTCTATAAAGCAAGCAAAGATTGGGGGTTTTTCTACATAATCAACCATGGAATCTCCAAAGATCTTTGCAGCCATATCCAATCACTGTCCAAACACCTCTTCAACCTTCCTTCTGATACCAAACTCAGACTTGGTCCTTTCTCATCTTTGAAATCTTACACCCCTCATTTCATTGCCTCTCCATTCTTTGAGAGCCTCCGAGTTGATGGACCCAACTTTTATGCTTCTGCTAATAGTTCTGCTGAAATTCTCTTTGACAAAAAGGACTTCAAATTCAGGTAATCAATGTGTGTGTGCATTGTTTCACATTAAGCTTTCACTTTTAACTATTTTGGTGTCTCTTTCTTTGCCTCCTTAATTTTATTTACATCACAATTAGATAACTTTTTCATAAACACTTCTCATAAAAAAAGTAAAATAAATCTGAATTTTTCTCATAACTAACACAGAAATTGAATGAAAGAGATTCTATAAAATGTAAGTACATACACTGATATATATAAGTTGATTTTAACTTACAAGACATATTTTATTTCTTCTTTTTTGTGTTTTAAACAGTGTGATGATGGAAGAATATTGTAGTAAGATGGAAGATTTGTCAAAGAGAATTATGAAGATTGTGTTGATGAGCATAGGGGAAGGCATTGAGAAGAAGTTTTATGATTCTGAGTTCAAGAAGTGCCAGGGCTACTTGAGAATAAACAATTACTCAGCCCCAGATGTTATGGAAGACCAAGTTGAGGGGCTTGGAATGCACACTGATATGAGTTGTATTACCATCTTATATCAAGATGAGATTGGAGGGCTTCAAGTGAGATCAAATGAGGGAGAGTGGATTGGTATAAGCCCTTCTGAGGGAACCCTAGTGGTGAACATAGGGGATATGTTGCAAGCATGGAGCAATGACAAACTAAGGTCTTCAGAACACAGAGTTCTTTTGAAGAATCATTTGAACAGGTTTTCTCTAGCCTTCTTTTGGTGCTTTGAAAATGACAAGGTCATTTTGGCACCAGATGAAGTTGTTGGAGAAGGAAACAAGAGAAAGTACAAGCCATTTGTGTGCTTGGATTATTTAAAGTTTAGAGAGAACAATGAAAAGGGAAGATTTGATAAGGTGGGTTTCACAGTCAAAGACTTTGCTGGGATCAAGGTTCAATAGTAATTTGCAGAAGTTAATATATGCAGTGTCATATCAGTAGTAGTAAGGTTAAAAATATGTCCCTTTTGTGTAATGTTTGGTTAATGGAAACTAAATTGCTAGTATAAACATTATTTGATAGAAACTAAAATTGTTACTGCAAATATCATGATCAACTATGTATACTAATCAAGATAGTTTAGTTAATTAATATAGAAAATTGATATATGCTAATGGTGTGTTGAATAGTGTAAACCCACCATGCTTACACTAATTACTTACTAATTAGTGTGAGATAATGGCTGTGACAATGGAAACCATATAAGGCCAACTATATGACAATTTTATAGTGGTTCTCCAGCATCAGTGTGAATCATGCAGATAATAATAAATGCTTGTTACATTTGACTGTGCTAGTACAATATATTTTATTCATATATGTACATTTAGTATACGTTTGAGTTTGGATTTTGCAGTGTTGTCCTTTTGAGAAGAAATTATGCAGTCTGAGGTTAAGAGGAGGTAGTTGTTTAAAACTATGTTTCAATTTTTTATACAAATATTTGAATATCAAAGTAAAATATAAATAAAATCGCATTATTTTTATACAAATAATATATGAAAATCACTGACAAAAAATTATTTGAATGTTATATACTCCTATATGTTATATAAAACTCAAGTTGGTACTGTATGGTCAGCCTGTACTTGGAAACTGCTATCAGAGAGCAGTAGGAACCCTACTTAATGCTAACATTATTTTATGTGTTCCACTTTTCCCAAAAAAAACAACATAACAACAAAATATCATATTAGCTTTTAAACAACGCATTTGTACAAACACGACAATATTTAAGTCAACTATTGGAATAGGTAATAAAAATAAAATTATTTTTAAATTTAATTTATATTATGTAAATATTTAGTGGAAGCTAATTATTTTATAGAAGTGTTTGTACTACTGTCCGAATCAATTTGAAAAGCTAATTTATATGTTATAATTGTTCAAATAGGAATCATAATCTAAACTAAAAGAAAACAAATCTTCCCTCTAAGAATTTTCTTATTTCATTTTTTATATAAATTTTGACATACTTTTCTTTTTTATTTATACTTTTTCACATTAGATTTATCTATGTGATTTACATTTATCTTTTCCATTCACAGTACGTACGTGTTTTATTTATATTCATCACTTTCATTTAAATTCATTTTCTTTATTCACACTTATCTTTTTTATCTACTATAATATTTTATATTTTTATTATATTTTATTTTTACTAAAAATGAATATACTATATCAGAATTTTTGTTAAACTACTATTATTAAAATCAATCACACTGATATTAATTAAATTAATATTAAAAATAAATTTTATTAAGCACTTAGTTAATATTAAAATAAATAAATTTTAAAATAAGAATACATTAACATTGACTCGGTTGATACCAAGGTGCTTTAATTAAAAATTAGTTTTGAATCAGCTTCAAAAACTCACATTAATAAATTAGTGTTAATAATTTTAAAGTTTGTGGATGTAGAACACAAATTCCATGTTGTTTACTACTTAGAGTGATTTTTTATTGTTAGCTTCGATTTTTTTACTAATGCTAAACCTTAATTCTCGTGTAGTGCAATATACGTGCTTCGTTGTATCCATTATTAGATAATCTGTGTGCAAAATCTGTGTGCTTAGTTTTGCATATCTTCCAAACTATATCTGTGTGCTTAGTTTTGTATATGTTCCAAACAATAAATAAATCTCACTCTCTCTCACACACACACATGTATAAGACTATACATTTGTTCTTAAAAATTAACTATAAGTTTTTTATGGATAGGTTTTCTTCCATTCTACAAAATTAAAAGTATCACAAAAGTCATTAAATTTATGTTTGCCCCTTGGAGAATTAAACCTGTTTTTGTGTATTCGAATATTTAAAATGACCTATGTTAGATGATGGAGTAATACTTAAAAACTAACTTTTCTATCAAGTCATATATTTGGGATATTTTATTTCAGTTATATAACTAATGATGTATATGTAGTCAAGTAAACAGTAAGAGAATTTTTATATCAGTTGTAAATTAATGTTAAAAGTGGATATATCATATTAGTTATTTTTTTTTAAACTTAATACTTGACTTAAATACATCAAAAGAAATATTCATTGATTGTAGTAATATGTAAAAAAATTATTTTTTTAATAGTAATATTTTGATTTATCGTGTATAATTGCAAATATTTATACAAAGTAATATAT
>Ga0099824_1003714_pt1 | contig 22220 bp, 11 predicted proteins | sample SiratrowhiteBW_FD_76837 | JGI IMG/M metagenome (GOLD analysis project Ga0099824, IMG submission 76837) | Root nodule microbial communities of legume samples collected from California, USA - Siratro white BW | ecosystem: Host-associated > Plants > Roots > Nodule | place: USA: California... | reverse complement strand
GTTGTAACAGCCATAACTGTATTTCAGTTGTAACAGAAATAACTGTCACATTCAATCGATTGTTTTGGAAATTCAATTGATTGAAAACCTTTTTCCAGCAAAAACATTTTGGGTTATTTTTATCAAAAACAGTTTTAATAAAAATCTTTGTGAATCTTTTTAGCACCTCAGAAGTGATGATCCATTCCACTCATGATTAAGGACTAAGCCAATCACCAACACACAAACCCAACTAAGGACCAAGACCTAAACACCCAACTATCTTCATGTTGGCACAAAGTCTTCACTTGAATAATTCTGGTCAAGGTTGGTTCCAACAGATTCTTCATGAGGCAGTCTTCATCAGCTTCATATGCTAAGCCTTGGTGCTCACAATATTGACTTCATCAAATCACGTGCTTAGCCTTGGTGCTAACAGAGTGGTTACATGTTAAAAAGAAATAATTTTTATTGATTTATGAATACAGGTTTACATTTACTTTTGTTGTGTGTTTAGATGGGATAGATGAGAGATGATTTGGAGGAGATGATCTCCAACTCTTTGAAGAGATTTTGATTTGCAAGGTGTGTTAGGGTATTTTTTTTTTGTTGAGGCTATGTTGGTGTTGGTTGATGTTGTCTAGAGCATTGAGGTGTTATAGTGTTTTTTAGCAAGTTGGTTGGGGTAGTGAGAATAAAGGTGTGATATTTGTTATATGTGTTCAAACTTTTTTCTCAGCAAATCTCATACCGAAACATAGGGAACTACCTGAACGTGTATTTCATACTTTTTCAAGGAACTTCATAGTTTATTGGAAGTACTGCCAGTTTGACCTCATTGGATCACAAGTGAAAAGACATACTTCTTTACACAACATTAAAATTGTACTTTTTTCATAATGAGAGCTAACATGGTGCATGAGGTGCATATTTTCCATATTTGTTATGAGTTCAAAAATCCTTCTGAGCAAACCTAATACCAAAACAGAGGGAACCATTGTACGTGTGTTTCACACCTTTTAAAGGAGTTTCATAATTTCCTGAAAGTACTTCCATTTTGACCTTATTGTATCACAAATGGAAGGATAGACTTACAACATTAAAACTGTATTTTTCATAATGAGAGTCAACATGAACACGTAGGTTCTTACTTTCCATATTTGTTACATAAGTTAAAAAGTCCTTCTATGCAACCAGATAACGAAATAGAAGAAACCACTTGGATGTGGGTTTCATATCTTTTAAAGGAACTTCATAATTTCCTGGATGTACTTGACCTTATTAGATAACAAATGGAAGGACAAACTTCTTTACCCAATATTAGAACTGTATTCTTTTCATAACGAGAACTAACATGAACGCATGAGGTTCTTACTTTCCATATTTGTTACATGAGTTTAAAAATCCTTCTAAGCAAACCTGATACCGAAACAAAGGATGTTAGCACCAGTAGCTGTTGGATATGATTTGATGAAATCAACACAAGAGTGAAGCCTACAATGGATCCTAGCTACAACATGAAGTGCATGAAGACTTGAAGAGCGTGATAGAGTATTGGTCCTAGACTAGGCTGGGTGTGTGATTGCGAGTTGTGTTTCTGATTTAAAATCATATGATTGCATGATTGGTTATTCAAAAGTAAGCTCCAAAAATAAATTTGCTTAATAATATTTTCTCAAAAGATTTTAAAAAGTAAAGCAAATCAGATTTTGTTAATCAAATTCAGATAAGTAATCAGTAAACTGTTTTCAAAATCTGAACCTAATATATTTATTGTTAAGTAACAGGATGTTGTCAATTGATTGAATGATGACTCAATCGATTGAAGCCTTAACGGTAAAAAATAACAGTTTTCTATATAAAGGGACATACATGTGTTTTTCATGAAACAACAAGTACAAAAATCTTATTGAGCGAATTTTTGTGAAACTCTTGAGAGAAAAACGTGCGCAAACTTTGTGATTGTCTGAGCAATTGTTTTTCAACAAGAAAACTGTTCTTGGAGCTTTACTGCTGAATTGATCTTACTGCAAACTGTGATATTCAATTAGAGCTAAGTGTTCCACTCTGTTCTTAATACATTGTATAATTTGTTTAGTGAAATTACTGTGTATTGTCTGTATTCTTGATACTAGAACTGAAGGTTACAAGTTACAGAGGGTTGTAATTGTAACAGGTTATTTGCATAAGTTTTTTGCATATTGGTTGTACACCTACTGTAGGTTTCAGTAGTGTGTGTACTGCGGGAAGCAGTGTGTACTGCAGGGAGCAGCACTGTATTTTGTAAAACTAATCTTGGTGATCTTTTAGTGGAAATCTTTGCTAGTTTGCGAAGGACTAGACGTAGCCCTTGAGGAAGAGTGAACTAGGATAAAATCTTGTGTTCTTGATCTTTCTTTCTCTCTTCTTGAACGCATTTGGGTTTCTATTTTCGCTCTATCAACAAGTTGTTAGTTGCTCTTACTGTTTGATAATTAAACTGAGAATCTGTGTGTGTCTGAACTTGTTATTTCATCTGGTTAATTGACTGATTGTGTGATTAATCGAATTAACACAGTTACTGGTTCATAATAACATTGTTGAATAAAAGAACATTTGTATAGCATTCTTTCTTGAGATAAGTTGCAATTTCTTGAGTGTTCATTATTTGATTGTTTCTGTGTTGTTCTATTATTCTTCTTAACTAAATAAATTGCTTCCGCTTGTGGTTCTGATATTATCTTGATCAACTGCAGCAACTGCTTGTTATAGTTCTCTGAACTGGATCTTCAGATTTTGTGACTTCAGTGAATTGTATTGTGTTGTTTCAATATTTGATTAATCTTTGTAATGGATTGAGTTAATTCTTTAACATACGGACTCTTGTTGTGTAATTCTAAATTGCATTGATTATTGAATTGATAAAGAATATTCATTCAATCTTTCATACTTTCCAGTATTTACGAAAAGTTTTCAATAGTTCAATTCACCCCCTCTTGAACTCATCCTAAACCCATTTTCTACAATTGGCATCAGAGCTAGGACTTGTATCCTAGTCAAGTTTTACGAACCATGGCTGAGAATAAATTGCCTTTTGTTGAGGGAGCCTCAATTAACAGACCACCCATGTTTTCTGGTGTTAATTACCAATTCTGGAAAGTAAAAGTGAAGATCTTTATTGAGTCAATTGATCGCGGCATTTGGAATGCAATAGTGAATGGTCCCTATGTTCCTGTGCATGATATGAATGGTGTGTCTATTGAGAAATCATTTGATGAAATGTCTGAAGTTGATAATAAACGAGTTCAGTATGACTGCATTGCAAAGAACATAATTACATCTGCCTTGAATCTTGATGAGTTTTTCAGGGTGTCAGAATGCAGTTCTGCAAAGGAGATGTGGGATATATTGGAAGTTACCCATGAAGGGACAAATGATGTAAAGAGAGCAAGGAAACATGCACTCATTTAGGAGTATGAGTTGTTCAGAATGCAACCGGGAGAGACTATAGCGGATGTCCAGAAACGATTCACTCATATAGTCAATCATCTTATTGGATTGGAAAAATAATTTGATAAGGAAGAGCTTAATAACAAGATCCTTAAATGCTTGGACAGGACCTAGCAGCCTAAAGTCACTGCACTATCTAAGACCAGAGACTTAACAACTCTCACTACAACAACACTGTTTGGCAAGTTGAGAGAACATGAGCTTGAGATGACAAGGTTGAAAGACATGGAATCTGTTGAAAAGAAGTCCAGAAGCCTTGCACTCAAAACAAAAGTTACAGATATTGAGTCCAGTGAAGAGAGTTCTAATGAGTGCAGTGATACTGAAAACCTCAATTTACTGACAAAGAAATTTCAGAAATTCATCAGAATGAAGGGCAACATGAAATTCTAGTGCTTCTTTTTATAGTACTAATTACATTTCATTATTTCACGCTTTCCATGAGACTCATGAGGAAGCCAATAGATTAGCCTTATCCAATAATAGACTAAAAGGTCTGAATGATTGGTTGAAAGGCGGAGTCAAAGAGTTGGAAGATGAAGTTTCATAACTGAAAACCAATTTTGATTATTTGGAAATTATTTACAAAGCTTCCAGTAATATTGACTCCAGCAAGCCAGTTAATTGTGAAAATTGTGAGGTTTTACAGAACAAGGTCAATTACTTAATTACTACTGCTTCCAAGTTTTCAATGGGTACAACAAATCTCAATGCCATTTTGGGATCACAAAATTGTGTTTTTGAAAAGGCTGACATTGGATATCAACCCAATTTTCAAATAAAACAAAAAAAGTATAGCAATTTTTTTAAAACAAATGATGAACAATTTTCAAATCCAATGACTTGCTTCTATTGTATGAGAAAAGGCCACTCTGTGAAGAACTATAAAATTAGAAGGTTTGATGTGCCAAAAGGACTAGTTAGATGGGTGCCTAAAAGCATCACTAACACTTCTGGATCCAAATTTAACAGGGTACCAATGCCTCAAACTTAATCTGTTTTGCAGGTTTGTTTGGCATCCAGTAAATTACTGTGGTGCTTGGACAGTGGATGCTCCAAACACATGACTGGTGATGCTTCTCAGTTAATAATTTTGGATATATATATATGTTTAATTTTCTTGCATAACATATAGCATGAATTGCTTGATCACTATGAATGATGAATCTTGGATGTGGGAGAGAAGATTAGCTCATATTCATATGTATCATCTCAATAGGATTGCATTAAAAGAGCTTGTTGTTGGTTTACCTAAGCTTAAATTCGAAAGGGATAGACTATGTGAAGCATGCCAAAAGGGCAAACAAACAAAAAGCACTTTTAAACCATTGAATGTGATTTCAACATCAAGACCACTTGAGTTGCTTCATATAGATTTATTCAGTCTCTCTAGAACCATGAGTTTGGGAGGCAACTATTATGGCTTGATTATTGTTGATGATTATTCTCAGTTTGCATGGACATTATTCTTTACTTCCAAAGATGAGACTTATCATGTTTTTAAGAAATTTGCCAAAGTTATTCAAAATGAGAAGAACTGCAACATTTCTTCCATTAAATTGGACCATGGAGGAGAGTTTCCAAATGAGAGGTTTGATAAGTTTTGCAGCAAGTCTAGAATTAAGCACAACTTTTCATCACCAAGGACTCCACAGTAGAATGGAGTTGTAGAGAGAAAGAATCGTTCTCTGGAGGAACTTGCAAGAACAATGTTGAATGAGACTGGATTGCCAAAATACTTTTGAGCAGATGCAGTAAGCACAACTTGTTATGTATTGAACCAGGTGCTCATTAGGCCAATACTGAAGAAGACCCCCTATGAGTTGTTTAAAGGGAGAAAGCCCAATATTTCTCATCTAAGAGTTTTTGGCAGTAAGTGTTTCATATTGAACAATGCTAAGGATAACTTGGGTAAATTTGATTCAAAAGCTAATGAAGGTATCTTTCTTGGTTACTCATTATATGGTCATGCATATAGAGTATATAATAGGAGAACCATGCTAGTTGAGGAATTCATGCATGTTTCTTTTTATGAAACTAATCAGAATATGCAGAAAAGTCCTAAGATAGGTACAGATGATGAAGTTCCAAATATTCAACAAGTGGATATTGGACTGGAAAATAAAACAGAAGAAATCAGTAGACCTCCAAAAATTCAATCAACTGAACCAGAAAGTCAATTAATTGAATATAGAGTTGGTATTGAAGTAATTAACTCTAGACTGCCAAGAGAATGGAGAGTGCCTAAGAATCTCTTGTTAGATAATGTGATTGGACAAGTTTAGAAAGGAGTATCAACTAGAAGATCATTGAATCAGTTCTTTGAGCACATGGCATTTGTTTCACAAGTAGAACCAAAGACTTTGGTTGATGCACTTGAAGACAGCAACTGGATCAATGCAATGCATGAAGAACTAAATCAGTTTACTATAAATGAGATCTGGACACTAGTTCTCAGAACCAAAGAGATGAATGTAATTGGAACTAAGTGTGTCTTCAAGAATAAACTAGATGAACAGGGAATCATTGTAAGGAACAAAGCAAAACTGGTTGCTAAGGGTTACAACCAAGAGGAAGGAATCGATTATGGAGAGAGTTATGCACCAGTAGTTACACTGGAGGCAGTGAGATTATTGTTAGCTTATGCTTGCATGAATGGATTTAAACTAACCAGATGGATGTCAAAAGTGCATTTTTCAATGTATTTATTGATGAAGAGGTGTATGCGAGTCAACCCTCTAGATTTGAAGATTTCAAGCATCCAGATCATGTGTTTAAATTGAAGTAAGCATTATATGGATTGAAGCAAGCACTACGTCAGTGGTATGAAAGGTTAAGCAATTTCCTTCTTTCACAAGGCTATGAAAGAGGAAAAACTGATAAAACATTGTTCATCAAGAAAGCATGCAATGATATTATATTTGTTCAAGTTTATGTTGATGACATCATATTTGGTTCAACTAATGAAATCTTGTGTGAGCAATTTGTTAAGACTATGAAGGATGAATTTGAGATGTCCATGATGGGAGAGCTTAACTACTTTCTTGGCTTACAAATTAAGCAGATTCAACATGAAACATTTCTTAGTCAATCCAAATATTGTCGTGAGTTGTTGAAGAAGTTTGATATGGAGAATTGTAAAGAAGCAGCCACACCTATTGCAACTGGATGCTATTTAGACAATGATGAAAATGGAATCAAGATTGATCAAACTAGATATAGAGGACTTATTGGATCACTACTCTACTTGACAGCTAGTAGACCTGATATCATGTCCAACATTTGTCTGTGTGCAAGATATCAAGCTAATCCACGTGAATCTCACCATATGAGGATACTGAAATATCTAAAAGGAACAACTGTTGTTGGACTATGGTATCCTGGTGAAGTGTCTCTGAAATTAATTGGCTATTCTGACTCAAATTTTGTAGGTTGCAAAATTGATAGAAAGAGTACAGGTGGAACGTGTCATTTGCTAGGATCAAGCTTAATTTCTTGGCACAACAAGAAACAAGCTTGTGTTGCATTATCCACCGCAGAGGCATAATACATTGCAGTTGGAAGCAGTTGTGCACAGAGTTTATGGATTCAACAACAGCTAAGTGACTTCGGTCTTAAATTGTCTAAAATTCCATTATTTTGTGATAACAAGAGTGCAATAAATTTAACAAAGAATCCTATACAACATTCTAGAACTAAGCACATTGAAATACATCACCATTTTATTACAGATCATGTAATTAAGGGTGATTGTGTGATTCAGTTTGTTAATTCTGAAAATCAATTAGCTGATCTGTTTACAAAACCCCTTAATAACAATAGGTTTAATTTTCTCAAAAATGAATTAGGGATTATTGATTTGAAAAATGTTAATTAAATCATTTAGCCATTTAATAATTGATTCTGAAGTATAGTTTATGCAATATTTGTGCCATCAATGCATTTACTGAAATTTCTCTGAACCTATTGCAATTGATGCGAAATATTTAATCTGATTTAATTACTGATTAATTGATTAGGGCGAGAGAAAGCTGAGAAAGGAAACCAAAGGACCTATGGTTAATAAGCTGTTATAAGACATTTCCTGTATGGGAAATTTAAAGATTCTACTGAAAATTCCAAGACAAAAAAGTCTTTGACCAGGCTGAGCTAGCTTCGAATGCAGAGTGCATGTAAAGAGTGATAAGCAACTTGGCGCCACCTGTCATAGACTCATTGGAAGTCAATAAGTCAAAAGCTGCAATAGATTTTGAAGCTAAGTAAATTCTGGCACAATTTACTGCATGAAAAATTCTCTATGTGTTGTGTTTCAATATTTTGATTGTGTGAATTAACTGCACAGATTGAATTTGAATTTTTCAAATTTGTCTCATGCGTGGCAGCATGCATTATAAATAGAACTAGCATAGAACACTTGATCACACACTTCATCCCATTTTCTTCATCCTAGAGTGCATATTGCATAAATTGTGCCTTCTCTGAAACCACTGAAAATGGTCTCTTCCTCCACTCCTAAACAACGCGTCAAGAGAGCTTGTGTGAAGAATGCAGAACCTACTGATATCATTGATACTGACTATCTTGATAGTTGGTTTGCTGGGAACAGAGAAAGCATTCAGGAATTCCACAAAGAATATAGCAGAAAGGTCATTATAGCACCTAAGTTTATTAGGATGCTTTGGTTGAAGGAGCAGAACCTTGATGAAGTAAGGGAGATTCTGAGATTTCAGAAGCTGGAGAAATTTGTTTGTTAGACTGTCAGGCAACGTCTATCCTGATTTGGTCAAGGTATTTCTCACCAATCTGTGGTATGAAGAGGATGCAATTTACTCTCAAGTCAAGGGAGTGGATATGTGCATTAACAATGAAGTCTGGCTAACTGTTGCTGGACTACGCAATGTTGGAATACCAGCTGGGAGGAACCATGTAACTAAGTTGGAAGGGTTCAACAAACCATAATTTTTAAGAACGTGTTTGAGAAATCAACAAACTGAGTCCAGGAGTTACTCAGTTGGAGGGCTGGCTATTATTACACCTAGAATCCTGGCCTTCATTGTCATTGGCTGTTGACGCCACGAGGTTTCAACCATGTTGTACTGACTGAGGACGATCTGATGTCGATATATTGCCTTATGGGAAGAATTAAAGTTAATTGGGTAAGTGTTATTAAGGAGCACATTATCAAGATCAAAAAGAAGGTGGAATATATAATTTCATATGAGGTCGTTATCTTACAGTTTATTGAATAAGTCGAAATTGATACTGATGGAGAGGTAGTAGAGATGGTAAAGGCGCACAATGAAGTCACAGCAGCAACACTCAGCAAAATAGAAATCATCAAGGTGAATGATGAGAAATGGATATGCAAAGCTGACTATGATAGCTCACATGAGTAACCTGTTGAAGAAGAAGAAGAAGAAGAAGAAGAAGAAGAAGAAGAAGAGGATGATAAGGATGAGGAACATGATAATGCTAATGATGCTGATGAACCCATGGCAGATGTACCACAAAGTGGTTATGAACAATATTTTGTGGACTTTAGGGAAAGGATGATGAATCAACTACACACTATGCAAGAAGAAGGTCACACCCATCACCAATATTGTGAGACCAGATTCCAGGATATAAAGGGTATGATGGGAGATGTTCAGAACAAAATTGGCCACATGTTCTTTAATCCTGATGACTGAACCTATTATTGCATATTTGCTAGTTTCTTCCCCTTACTTTGATGAATGCAATGGGGGAGAAGTAAGTAGTAGGTCTAGTCTGGTGTGTGTTTAGTTGGTTTAGTTGGTGTGTTGGTCTAGTTGTTGGTTGGTTTAGTATGTTGTTGGTTTTGTTGGTTGTTTTTATTTCTATTTTACCTGGTGATGCTACCCTTGTTGCTGCTTTAACCAGTTTACCTATAATGATTTCTGTTTCTTTATTATTTGTGTAATTTGTTGTCTATCCAGTTAGTTGATGGAAAAATCCGGCTGATTAAGTCACTCTTATCTGCTGCCCGGATATTTTATGGAATGGAATATGAAGTAATATTTTTTTATGTTTTAAATTGTTCTATTTCTAATACTATTTCATTTCCTTTCTTTAAAATCATAATCGAGGCAATGGAGAATGGGGGAGACAATAGAGAATGGGGGAGAATGGCATAATTGTAGGAAATACTGATCTGAATTGGTTTGAGATTGATAAAGGAGTTATTTCTAATTGTTTCAGTTCAATCAGTTGATTTTAAGTGTTTCTCTAAACCTGTTGAATTCACAGATTTTTAATCAACTATTCTAGAGTTCAGTTGTTACAGGTTGAAACATTGAAACTCAACACACACGTGTTTGCTTTCATCAAATTGGAGGAGATTGTTAGCATCACTAGCTGCTGGATATGATTTGATGAAATCAACACAAGAGTGAAGCCTACAATGGATCCTAGTTACAACATGAAGTGAATGAAGACTTGAAGAGCTTGATAGAGTATTGGTCCTAGACTAGGATGGGTGTGTGATTGTGAGTTGTGTTTCTGATTTAAAATCATATGATTACATGATTGAATATTCAAAAGTAAGATCCAAAAATAAATTTGCTGAATAATATTTTTTCGAAAGATTTTAAGAGTAAAGCAAATCAGACTTTGTTAATCAAATTCAGATAAGTAATGAGTAAACTGTTTTCAAAATGTTAACCTGATATATTTATTGTTAAGTAATAAAATGTTGTCAATTGATTGAATGGTGACTCAATCGATTGAATCCTTAACGGTAAAAAATAACAGTTTTCTATATAAAGGGACATGCACGTGTTTTTCATAAAACAACAAGTACAGAAATCATATTGAGCGAATCTTTGTGAAATTATTGAGAGAAAAATGCGTGCAAACCTTGTGATTGACTGAGCAATTGTTTTTCAACAAGAAAACTATTCTTGGAGCTTTACTGCTGAATTGATTCACTATAAACTGTGATATTCAATCAGAGCTAAGTGTTCCACTTTGTTCTTAATACATTATATAATCTATTTAGTGGAATTACTGTGCATTGTCTGTATTCTTCATACTGGAATTAAAGGTTAGAAGTTACAGAGGGTTGTAATTGTAACAGGTTGTTTACAGAGATTTTCTGCATTGGTTTTACACCTACTGTAGGATTCAGTAATGTATGTACTGCGGGAAGCAGTGTGTATTACGAAGAGCAGTATTGTATTTTGTAAAACTAATCTTGGTGATCTTTTAGTGGAAATCTTTGCTAGTTTGCGAAGGATTGGATGTAGCCCTTGTGGAAGCGTGAACCAAGATAAAATCTTGTGTTCTTAATCTTTCTTTCTCTCTTCTTAAACACATTTGGGTTTCTATTTTCGCTCGATCAACAAGCTGTTAATTGCTCTTACTGTTTCATAATTAAACTGAGAATTTGTGTGTGTCTGAACTTGTTGTTTCATCTGGTTAATTGACTGATTGTGTGATTAATCAAATTAACACAATTACTGGTTCAGAATCACATTGTTGAATAAAAGAACATTTGTATAACATTCTTTCTTGAGATAAGTTACAATTTCTTGAGTGTTCATTATCTGATTGTTTCTGCATTGTTATATTATTCATCTTAACTAAATAAATTGCTTCCACTTGTGGTTTTGATATTATCTTGATCAACTGCAGTGACTGCTTGTTATAGTTCGCTGAACTGGATTTTAAGATTTTGTGACTTCAGTGAATTGTATTGTGTTGTTTCAGTATTTGATTAATCTTTGTAATTGATTGAATTAATTCTTTAAATACGGACTCTTGTTGTGTAATTCTAAATTGCATTGATTAGTGAATTGATAAAGAATATTCATTCAATCTTTCATACTTTTCAGTATTTGCAAAAAGTTTTCAATAGTTCAATTCACCCCCCCCCTCCCCCTTGAACTCAGCCTAAACCCATTTTCTACAAAGGAAACCACCTAGACATATGTTTCATACCTTTTAAAGGAACTTCATAATTTCCTGTAAGTACTTTCAATTTGACCTTATTAAATCATAAATGGAAGGGTAAACTTCTTTAGACAACATTATAATTTTATTTTTTCATAATCATGAATGCATGGCGTTCTTACTTTTCATATTTGTTACATGATAAAGATTAATCTTTATCAGCAAATCTGATACTGAAACAGAAGAAACCACCTAGACGTGGGTTTCATACCTTTTAAACAAGCTTCATAATTTCCTACAAATGCTTTCACTTTGACCTTATTGGATCACAAATTGGAGGACAGACTTCTTTACACAATATTAGAGATATATTTTTTTTCATAATAAAAGCCAACACGAACACATGAGGTTTTTACTTTCCATATTTGTTACAAGAGTTGAAAAGTCTTTCTCAATAAACCTGATACTGAAGTAAAGGAAACCACCTGGACGTGGGTGTGATACCTTTTAAAGGAGTTTCATAAGTTCCTGAAAGTAGGTGGTTAGCAAGGTTCTGATATGTGACATCTTTTCAAGGATTTTTGAACATATGTCATACGTATGGTGAATAACAGTCCAATACCTTAATGTTGGCTGGTATGATCAATCAATGCAAAAACTCTTTATGGTTTTTCTAAATAAGTACTTCTCACATAATGGGCCACGTTTGACATATAATATAAAGTCAAATTATGTAAAAAGATTATGTGGTTTCCAATCATACTTTATACACCCACATAACACACTGTCAAAAAAGCCATATATAATTCCAACATTTCACCACCTGACATGATGGCCCACAATTCAAAGTTGTATATGTACACCCTACAAAAAAAAAGAGAATAAACAAATAAACAAATATATAAAAAAATAGATTTAATATATGTTAAAAATTCTCCTTCTCTAACATTTCAAACCAAGATGCCTTCCGTCGCTTCCAAGACCGCCACCACGAACAACCACTTAATTTTCCTTTCGCGCTTCCAATACCGAACTTCTCACAACCCTCTCGCAAGTTCTTTTCCTACTTGCACCTAAACCCTAACATTCTCCCTAATGCTCTCCAACTCGATTCTCTCTTTGTTTCCAATATTGTGCATTCTCACACATGTTTCCACAACGTCTTCTTTTCAACCCAATTCCTAATTTTCTCTCTTCCCACTCACACACTCTCTTGATTTCTCCAATCCAGCTCTTGTCTTTAATGTTTTAAAACTTTTGCTTCTCTATACATTTTTGTCACTGCCAACACAGCAACATTTGACACATCATTTGTGTCAAATGGGGGTTACTCTCTCATCCGTGTCAAACTAACATTATTGGATCGAAAAATGGATTGTGAGAGTGCAGAGAGTTATTTTTATTAATTTTCGTTTTCATTTTAATTATTATTTTAATTTTTTATTTTCTGTTTTCTAATTATTATTTTTATTTTTAATTATTAATTTTATTTTCATTTATTATATATATATATATATTATTATAATTATTATTATTATTTTTATTATTATAATTATTTTTATTTTCTTTTTTTATTATTCTTGTAATTACTTTTTTGCCTGTTTTTATTATTATATTTTTCGTTTTTTATTTTGATTTTCCATTTTTATTTTTATTATTTTTCGTAGAGTTGGGTGGCTTGAAAAAGTGAAAGGGGTGCAGCGAATGAATGTGGTTTCCAGGCTCAACGGTGGCTGAAAGAAATAGAAGAGACTGTAAGCGTGAACGTAAGGGGTGTAGAGAGTAAACGTGATTTTGAAAGGTCCAAAGAAGGCTGGAAGAAATAATAGGAGGGTAAGAGTAGACGTAGGGGGGGAGCAAAAACTAAACATTTTCTAATTATTTTATTTTCTATTTTTTATTTTATTTATTTTATTCTCTTTTAAGTAAAATCTAATAGGTTGATTCAAATTATATAATTTTTTATATGTTCTGAAATGAAAAAAATAAAGTTTTAATATTTTTTTTAATTTTTATTAAAAATAATGTTTATATATATATATATTCATTGGAGAGTGCATGAAAACACTAAAAATGTTATTGTATAAATAATTTATTACAAATATGTTAATAACCAATAGTGATTGATAAGCAATCAAATCAAATGTAAAGTGATTAGAAAAAATAGTAAGCAATCAATTCATACTTTATGAAAGGAAAGAAAAGAAAAGAAAAGAAAAAAAAGACTTTGGTTTTGAAAAGTCTTAGCTTAAACGTAGCGTTTGGAGAAACCCTTTTAAAAAATTCGATCCAACCCATCTTATAAGTAATGTCTAATTGACATGTAGTATACGGTGTTTCAATTAATCAAAATAAAAAGGTGTTTTAGATAAGAGGTTGATAAGAAAGGTTGTTTCTTTCTTAGCATTTTAGGTTAAAATCACAATATTTTAAAGAATTTTTTTAAATAGTTTTTCTAGTAGCCAGAATAACAACAATGTGAAAAGAACTTGATGATAATAATAATACAAACCAAATATCTAAAAAGAAAAGATGATGATGAAGAGTTCAAAATTTACAAAAATGAAATGATTCCAAGGACTAAAAAAATCTACTTATAAAACACCTTAATTCACAACGCTAAGTTTTTCAAAAATTATTGTAATTTATATAATACTTCAAAAATTTTATTACGTTTCTCATTCAACTTTAATAAATATATTATGCATTAAAAAATAAAATTTTAAATCGTAAAACTTAGAAAAGAGAGAAAAGAAAATTTTAGCTTGAACGAAAACTTTTAGTTTTATTGAAAATGACATTCACTTGAATGAAAATTTCTTCGTTTGAGCGAAAATTTCTTCGTTAGAGTGAAAATAATCTTTGTTTGAGTAACAATTTCTTCTCTTAAGCAAAAATAGACCAAATAACACTTATTTCTCTTCAAATAGCTCATTCAAGCGAGTTGTATCTCGCTTAGACGAGATTTGTAGAGTAAATTTTTCTTTGTTTTTCTTCATAATTTGCTTGAGCGAGAATTCTTCCGCTTGAGCGAAAATATCTAAAGGCAGTTTTACAAAATCAACTACTTTTAAATCTTTCATCAAATACTATCCATTTTTATATCATTTACTTCAGAGTTCAAACAAACTTTACATTAGATAGAATACATGACACAATTAATATAAATGTCAAAAACTTAGGCTAGTAAGGTATATGTACATAACACTTCAAAATTACATTGATTTTCAAGTAACTTATAAATTCCAAGAAAAAACTGAAAGCGATAACTAAAGAGTGAATGCATCATCATCAAGATTACTCTGTACCTATGTCACTAACTGCTCGGGTACATAATACCGTCATTGCAATTCAAAAACACAACCAAGATAAAGAAGGGTAGTAATATTTTTATGTATTAAAACAAATAGTAAATGGACTAACTATTCATCTTCAATTATAAAGATTAAGAAATTAACTATAAATCATTTGCATAGAATACTAATAAGTTTATCTTATAATCTTAATCCTTTATATTGTATTTCAAACTTACTGACTTTGCATAAATTCGTTTGCAACCACAGTACCTTGATTTCATTTCAACCTCCAGTACTCTGTTTTCATTTCAACCAAAATGATTGCAAGTAGACTCATCATTCAATTATATTACATATCATCTCATTTCAACAACACTAAGGCTTATAGACGCATATGTAATCATGGTACCTTGATTTCCTTTCAACCTCTAATACTTTGGTTTCATTTCAACTAAAATGATTACATATGAACATATAATTCAGTCATCATACGTCATATCAATTCAGTCATATTAAAGCATTTAGATGCATACATAACCATGGTACCTTGATTTCCTTTCAACCCCTAGTACACTAGTTTCCTTTCAACCAAAATGATTACATATGAACATATAATTCAGTCATCACATATCATATCAATTCAGCCATACCGAAGCATATAGATGCATATGTAACCATGGTATTGATTTCCTTTCAACCCCCAATACATTGATTTCATTTGAACAAAAATGGTTACATATGAACGTATAATTTAGTTATCGCACATAATATCAATTCACCCATACTAAAGCATATAGATACATATGTAATTATGGTATCTTGATTTCTTTTCAACTTTTGATACACTAGTTTCATTTCAACCAAAGTGGTTACATATAGACATATAATTCCATCATCATACCAATTCAATCATGCACAACCATATCTATCCAACAATTCACAGTTCTCAATATTCAAAAACAACTATTGTCCATCAAGTTATCAATATCAAAGTTTATACTAAATATAAAACCAATTAATTTCATTAGAAAATATCTCTATAATAGAAATTAAAACTCAGAACTAAGTCTCTCACAATCAGAGTTTCTATCCTTAGTTGCTATTGAAAAAACTTAAAACTAGCTTCCCTTACTTGATATGATGATCTCCAAAGCAGTTCCTCCAATACATACAGGGAGACTAGTTCAAGTCTCTAAGGATCTAGAACAAGTTATCCAAATAGAACTAAATTTCAGTATGATATTAATTAAGTTGAGAAAAATATTTTCGTCAATTATTCCTAGAAAGATTGATGATAAAAAATTAAAAAAAAAAGTAGATAACAAAGGATCTATAAGATAGTTATAAATTTACTTTATTTGAAATTTTGATCGGATAGAATTATTCCCTGACTCTTTGGTTATCACAAGGTATGATAATATTCTAAAACAAATGAAGTATCAAGAAAGAAAAGTTAAAAAAAAAAAAAGAGTATATACAAGAAGAGAGAGAATACATGGAGATGCAAGGGATGTCACAGTTTAAATGTATAAAAAATACTATTATGTGAGCTACTGGTGACAAAATATTGAAATTAAATAATATGTTATAACCTAGAAATACATTCATAAATTAAATTATTACTTGTAGATTTATGCTAACTTAATATTGAAATTAAATAATATGTTAGAACCTAGAAATACATTCATAAATTAAATTATTAGTTATAGATTTATGCTAACTTAAATTTATATGTTGCAGTTTTTCAATGGGATATAACTTCTAAATTTAAAAGTATTAGATTACTTCAGAACAATGTAGGTAAACTATTTTATAATCATTTATGACACCTTAAAATAGATAATTAATATAATTTTTTAATAATTTTAGGTTTTGTAAAAGTTTTATTTTCTTTTTTGAAATTTTATTTAAATTATTAGTAATTTACAAATATGAATAATTAAAGTTTATGTTTTATTTACAGTTATATTTGTGTATTTATTAATCTGTTTACAATGCCAAAATTCGTCAATACTTCTGGTTATATGAAATTGTGTGATGTTATTCTTTTTCAAGTTTGTAAATCATGCATAAAACAAATATATCTAAAATAAAATTAAACATACGGGACATTTCACCTTTAAATCATCATTGATTCTTTACTAGTTTTGGTATGCATTACCGTTATTTTTGCGACCAACAATTTTATTTATTGATTTCAAGTTCTTTACATAGACGAATATAGCAACCCGTCGTTATTTATAGGAATTATAACAATGACTGAATAGAGAATTATAGTCGTAAGTACTTTAAACAATAACGAATCAAAACGTTGTTCAATGAAATAACATATAATAACACCTCTATTGACTATCGGTGTAAAACCATTTTTAAACCCTTTCACAACTGTTGTTAAAAGTCTTGTTCTTTTTTTTTTTTAGTGCGTCAGAGTTTAAAATGTTTATTAATCAATACTTAGTTTAACTTTTAAGTTATTATTGTATTTGAATTAGAAACAACTCTTACATAAACGATTTCCAAATTAGAGAAAAGCACATTCATTTTGTTTCGATTGATAAATTAATATAACATTATACTTTAATTGATAGAAGGGCCAATTTACTCAAATTAAGAACTTGCTTATATTGCTCTTGGTCGTTGCCCTCATTATTATGCTCACTATTTTGAAACAGTCAAAAAAGAGTAATGAGAAGAGAGGAAAGTAGTTTTATAACTGAGATATAAAGAAAAGAAATATAGATATTTAATAATTAATGAAAATTTTCAGTTAGTAGTATCACTCTGATTTGATTGTAGTAGTTGCACATTGTCCAACAAGCTTTTAGTGTTCTGTTACACAATAATGCATATTAAGTCTCCGCTACTTTATTTACTTTTTGACCTGTGGCTTTCATATAAAGTAGAGCTTTCATACGTATCATGATAAATGTTATAATGCTAGAAGAATTTTGAAAAACTCATGTATAACATGAATTTGTCCCTATAGATCTATAATACAAAAAAAATATGAATTTAAAAAGAAAGATTAGATGTTTATGTTTTAAATGTGATTATATAATATTTAAATAAAAAATTTACATTATGTCCAACTTAAAACTTTAAAGGAATAAATTTATGAATCTTCTGTTTCCTTATGTGAAATAACATAAAAATTTCGAAATGGAAAAAAGTTAAAAATTTCATAGCTTGTTGAATAACCTATTATTTGAAAGTGTATCAAACTCAAAATTATCAATATGAAGGCTTTTATTACAATAATTATCAATAGAATGAATTTATTACAATATATTTCTTCAATCTTCTATCTTTCCTCTCTTTTTAATTAATTTAATGTTCTTTCTTTTCTTTTAACTCTTCTTTTATATTTTTTCATTGATACTTATATTTATCACATAATTGTACTGTTTATTCATGTTATAAATAAATAAAAAAATATTGAAATGAATTATATTCCTTATGTCTATCAGAAGATAATGTTGTTATCGATATTAGTTTAGTTATTGTTTGCATAAACATGAATATATACATTATTTTTAAAATCATTATTCAATAAATTATATTATAATTAATCATGAGTTGAAAATTAGATTATTACTATTCATTCTTAAAGAATAATTTTTTTCATAAAATTATTTTAGACTTGAATAATGTTCAAATTATTCAACCTTGAATTCAATGCATTGTAACTAATTTATTTTATGAATAATAGTGACAAAAATTACACAAGAGAGTCGTTGCATAACTTCTGCTTACCATTCCACTCTTTAATTTTTTTCAATTTAACAATAACCTAGCATATATATATATACTAGTAATATTTTAAGGGAAGTCTTGAAAATCCCAAAAAGGTTATGGTATAAGTAATTTATTACAAATATAAAAACAGTCAATGGTGACTTTCAAATGTAGTAATTAGAAAAATAAAGCAATCAATTCATACTTTATGAAAGAAAAAGCAAACCATTGGTTTTGAAAAGTCTTAGCTTAAACGTAACGTTGAGAGAAAGACTTAGAAAATTGGGATCCCAACCCATCCAATAACTGATATATGAATTTATGGTGTTTCTCTAACAAATATGTATCGAACAACCTCAGTCTCTAGCCAATTGATACAATGATTTCTCAAAAAATAAAATTTGTTTTAATATTTTAAAAATATTATTTTTTTTTTCAACAATTCATTTTTAATATAAATTTAGAAAATTTATATTATATAAATACACTGATTAAATAATACATTTGAACAAATTAAATAAAATAAAAAAATATATAATATAAAAGTGAGAAGACGTAAGATTATCTTTATCATGGTTCCAAATTCAGCTCCTAAATTGTTATTAGATTTCAACACTTGTAATTTATTTTTCATTATATTTGTTATTAGATTTCAACACTTGTTATCAGTTCTTATAAATACGATTTATTATTTTTACAAAAATTATAAACTATAGAAATATTTGAGTTTACACTGAGTTAATGATTACAGTAACAAATTCATAAAATTGTTAAATATAACAGAAAAGTCTAATATCTGGAAAAAGTAATTTAAGAATTGTTTTTTACTAAAGATATTCTAAAAAAATGTCTGAATAAAGTTACCTGGACAATAAAGAATTAAATTATATTTACTGAATGTGATTTTCCCAATCTTTATTTTTTTATAAAAAAATATACTGTAATAAATTAAATTTAAGAATATATTTTTCTTTCTCTATATAAATTAGAATAACTATTTAATTTTCATTCTGTATCAGAGGAATGAGACTTTTTTCAGAATTTATTTTCTTATTTTTTTAATATTTGGGATCTATTATTTTAGATATCTTTAATATAACAATATATAAAACTATGTTAATAAAGCATGAAAGTGTAAGGTCAGATGGGCACTCTTCACCTTCCACTCACAGTTTTTAAAGCGGTGGATACGTTTTGATGATTATTTTATAAATATTCTTAAAATAAGAAAATAGAAAAAATAATAATTTTTTTTAAAGTTAAAATTAGTTTATAATTTATTATATTTGTTTTTCAAAATAATGTTTTTTTCAAATTTATACATAAGTTATTTTTAGTTTATAAAAATATATTTTATTTTCTTGTACTCGTTTTTATATTTTAAAAATGTTTAGAAAAAAAAATTATTGTAAAGAGAAAGATTAAATAAAAATGCTCCACACGCTCTAGAACGTGACAAGTAAGTCATTTTAAAGTCAACTTTTAAAAAGACGCAATATTTTTCAAATCTCTTATATGGATTATCAAATCAAAATCACTTTTTAATTGGAATTTTGCCCGACACAAATCAAAGTCACTTTTCAATTGGAATTTTGTCCGACACAATTGCAATATTTTTGAAATAGATGTGTGCGTCAAATCAAAGTCTTTTTCTTTATTTATTTTCAACTAGAGACTTTTGAAGTCTTCCTAATTATCTTTTATCATTGCTACTATTCTTAGCAATAATGAAAAGTTAGGAAAAATGTTGAAAAGTGTTTTTCTAACTTCAATTTTAGGAAAGAAATTACTTTTGTTCTCCAACTGACAGAATTTATTTTCATAAATTATAAAAGATATAATTTAATGGCTATATAAACTTTAGAATAACTTCTAAGCTTCTTAAGAATAGCATACAGGGCTTTTACTATTAAAGAAAAAATATTTAAAAAAATTAAATTTAAAATTTAAGTGAATTTTTAAAAAATAATAAATTTATAAATATTTTGGGCTTAGACGAAATCATGTTTTATATTGATTTTTATATGCCAATTACTTCATTATATGAAGTATGTATTAGAAGTAACTCAAACAAATTTACTTAAATTGTTCTTTACATAAATGAAGATAGAGATAATAAAAAAAATTCATAAGTAATATCTAGATGATTAATACGGTAGAATTAAGAAATAAACACCGACAAAGTTAACGGAGTTCAATTGAAATATTAATAAACTTCAATTTATGTTCAAGATAGAAATTTACCATGGAAGAAATATTAAGATTCAAGGTTTCTCTTTTAGTGAATTATTTCGCTTAACAATTTGTTTTATACACGTGAACACCTAATTCTTAATTTTAACAAAATTTTTAATATAAGGTCTTATTTATATAGAAATGATTGACAAAACTAATTTTCATAATTCACGCCTAAATTACTGAAGAAGTCACGTGAATAGTGTGTTTCCACAACTGAACTCAAAATGTCAAGAAGATGAATTTTTTTATGATAGACAAAGGAAGTTAAAATCTAATGTAGAGTAGATAGTCTGGTACCATCAAATGCTCTAAAGAAAACACAGTAATAAATACAAACGAACTAATCAATTTAGATGATCTTGTATCACCTGATGATCTTGAACTATTAGACGACCTGTAATACCCTAGAAAATATCTTTAAATAAAAACTAACTTAAAATTTAGTTTTAGAGATAAATAAGATAACAACTAACTATTTTTTTAACATAAATTTTTAAATAAATAGAAAAATCAGTTATTTAGTTTTTATTTTTATAACAACCACCAAATCTCTCCCTAAGAAGATATTCTGTTTAATTTTTATAAAAACTACCAACTTTCCGTCTCTAAAAAGTTGTTATTCCCCTTTTTCTTTGCCTTCTCTCTGAAAAATTCCACCTTTCTTCCCTATCAAACTGACGATTAGAGCTCACCTCTAGATTCCTATCGTTGAGTAGAACAAGAGTGTCCGATCAGATTCTTGAATAGAGTTAGGTTGCCCGTGATTTAAAACTTTTGGAATTCCTTTGAGTATCTCTACTCTATAGAGGTATGCGAAGCTAGTTGTATGTTATTTTATAAATATTAATTATTTTGAAATAGTGAATCCTATGAATGATATGTGAGATATATTTGTGAATTCGGGTAGAGATGCTAATTGCAATTTTTTATAGATATTGTAATTACTTATTTTATTAAGTATGAATTAGATGAATTTGGATGAAATTGAATGGGTGTTTATATGTTGTATGATAATGTTTGTGAATGATGTGGTTTGTGATCGAGACAGTGTTGAGATCGTATCTTAACTCTACTAGTCATTGGAATCATAAATGAAGATGACTAGGTGGTGAAAGTCGAAGGAGGTTCATAAGACTGTGTCATGGTGTGAAAAAGAACCAGTTGGACCAGATCATATGAATTAATAAATCCATATGTCATGTGGGTTAAAGGATTCATATGACTGTGCTACAATGTGAAAAAGAACCGGTCAGACCAGATCATATGGATTAAGTTTATATGACTGCGCTACGGTGTGAAAAAGAACTGGTTAGCCCAAATCATATAGATTGAAATGTTTATATGACTACGTTACGGTGTGAAAAAGAATCACCTAGACCAGATCATATGGGTTGACAGGTTAACATGACTGCGCTACAATGTGAAAAGGAACTAGTTAGACCAGATCATATGTGTTAGCACCAGTGGACTGCTGCAGTGATTTGATGAATTCAACCAAGTGAAGATGCTCTAGATCATGTGAAGGATGGATGAAGATTTCTTGAAGTTTGAAGACTTGAGTCTAGGATCTAG
>Ga0099824_1003711_pt1 | contig 22224 bp, 16 predicted proteins | sample SiratrowhiteBW_FD_76837 | JGI IMG/M metagenome (GOLD analysis project Ga0099824, IMG submission 76837) | Root nodule microbial communities of legume samples collected from California, USA - Siratro white BW | ecosystem: Host-associated > Plants > Roots > Nodule | place: USA: California... | reverse complement strand
TCAATACTATTTTGATCCACTTGTTTTTCATCAGTTTGAGTTATTCTTTATTTCGTAAAACATTTTATTCTGAGGGGTCACCAATACTGTTTTTCTACCTTTTTTACATTCAAAATACCCTTTCTCTATATATCTGATCTCATCATAAAGAAGTGGAATAATTATGAAATTTGATAAATCTACCACTCCTTGTTTTTGTTCTTTGGAAACGATAGCGAAATTTGTCCTTTCAAGGATTTGATAATCATCGTAGTCTTTATTATTTCCCGATTTGCTTTCATCATTATCCTGATTTACAGTAGTGATTTCATACGGATTACGTTCATTATCAATTAGGTTTCCATAATAATCAATTCGTCCCTTTTTTCCATCTTTTATAAAAGTATAGCATAAAAAAGGAAGATTTTTTTCTCTATACAATGTATCGCATTCAATTGAAAATTGTTTTTCTCCATATCTTCCATACATTGTGCGCGTTTTATTCTTTCGACCTTGGATACCTTCTGTTTCTGAAAAATTTAAATCATCTTGTTCTATCGGAATTATTACGCGACCGGTCAGAAAATCTAAGATTCCTTTTTTCTTATTTTTTGTAACGACCAATACTTTTCGTTGTTCCATAGATCTCTTGCTAAAATCAATATCTTTAATAGCATCGTAAAAAAATTCATGAAGCATCTGATTTTTATTGGTAAGCACTCCATATTTAGTTCCTCTTTTAGCAATGAAATTGATATTGTCCGGCGTATATAAGCTATCATTTACAAAGGGTATTACTATACTTTCGTTTGCATCAATTACCCCATATTTATTATTTCTTTTGACCATAAAAAGAGTAGTTTGTAAAAATGGATCGAAATTAAGGTCACAATGCTCCATTGTTTTTGAATCTTCAAAAATCAAGCAACCATATTTACTGTATTTAATCATTTTCACATTATGATTTTTATAGTCATATTGCCTATCTGAATAACCTCCGTCAATGTCGTCACTAAATTTTGTTGCTATAGTTTCTAAATCTATTTTTTGCGTTTTTAAATTCAGCAGTTTAATGGTGTTACCGTCCCTAAGTATCAAATGATGATTGACGGTTATATCACTAAAATCAAATTTCCAATTGGCAGGGCCTATAAACGAAACTATTTTTTTGTTTTCTGGACCTATAATATCTACTTTGTCTTTGGTTTTGCAAATGAATATTTTGTTGAGATATTCTAAAATAACATCTCTTTTTGCTTTGTTGCACCAAGCACTATTATGACTTTCAAATGGAAAAATGATTTCATCATATTTATTGTCTGCTGGCACTAAAACTTTTCCGTCAAAGTTGACTATACCGTATTTATCGCTTTTGGAATCGGTCTTAAACTTAAATAAACTAAAAATTATCTTTTGATTTTCAGAAACTTGATTTCTTTCATTATCATTTTGATAATAATAATCTACTACTGGATACTTGAACTTGGCAATTTCCAATTTATCGTTAATTGCTCCGTACAGATCTTTATCTTTATAAATGAAAAATTTATTTTTATATGAAACTATTGAATATGGAATTTGATGCATATTCAAATCCGTATCAAAAAAAGCTTGTTTTTCATCGGCAGTGTTTGCGAAAATAAATTTTTGATCATGCTGTGAATAAGTATAACGTGCCAATATTGCTCCCGAATCCTTTTCGTTTTGAAGATTATATAATCCGTATCGACCTAATTTATCCTGATATCCAAGAATAACATTGTGGATATCAGTTCGGATATTATTGCAATTATCCAATACTTTGGTAAGTGTGTCTCCCTGTATTTTCAACAGGGATATTTTGTAATCATAAATTTGTCTCCCATTAGCAAAATAGGTAATGCCTTTATAATTTACTTTTTCAGAAATAATATAATAGTATGTTTTTATGGAATCATTTCGGATAATCAATCTTTCTATTATATCCTGAATGACAAAAGGGTAAATACTTTGTCCTTTGCTATTATACAGACCATAATTATTATCTTTATTTTTTACTTCAAAGACAAGGGATTCTTCTCTTTTTTCGTTAGAGTTTGGACTCGGATAAATAAAAATATTTTCATATTTTATGGGTAAAACTTCTTTTCCATTAATATCCAACAAACCTTGAAGCGATTTAGAATCTTTTATATTATTTCCAGCTAAAAAAATATTTTTACTAACGCGTTCTATATATGAGTATTGAGCCTTTAGAATTTCTTTACCATCAACATCCTCAATACCATATTTATTATTTTGTTTAAATAATTGTCGATCTGTGTAACTATCATTCAGTCCATCAAACGCTTTTTGGCTTGATACATATTCTTTAGGATTATTGTCATTGGAATCGCGGTATAATTCACCATTTAATTTATAAAGGGTCTTTTTTTTGTTATGATAAGCTGCTATAAGTAAATCCTGCGCTTTGGAATAATCTCTACATACAAAATCGTACTGTGGTTTTTCTATTTTTTTATTATTCAAAATAGTAAACCCCCATTTGTTTTTTACCCTATAAAACAACACATCTTTGTAATAGTTATTATTGCAAAAACTTTTAATTTCATCATATTCATTATCCAATAGCTTTTTCCCATCCAATAGCCTGGCACCAAATTTATTTTTACTTTTAGTAATGAAAATATAGTATTTCGAAAATTCTTTTTGTTCTACAACTGGCTCTGGTAAGAAAAGATTCGAGTCCTTACCTTTTAAAAATGTATTTCCCATATTCGAAATCGAATCATAAACAGGTTCTGTATAATACTCAAATTTGCTAAAGTTATAAACCCCTGCTTTGTTGTCTTTTTTTACAATTAAATATTTGTTTTTATCCTGTAAAGGAACTTCTTTGGGCTCAACAAAATTTTCTTTACAAAAAATAATCTCTGATAAAATATTTTCATCATGACTTTCTTTTGTATACGAATCAAAAACATCCTTGATCAATTGGTTCGTTTGCGGACGGTAAATAGAAAGGTGATTGCCGATGTGTAAAATAAAATATTTCGATTCCTTTTCTTCAGCATAATTCGGATACATTTCTTCATAAGAATCAATAGAATCAACTAAAACTTCATTGTTTTTTAGATTGATAAATTTCCATTTATCATTTTTTTTAGCCAACAGCAGGTTATTTCTATACAGTATAGCAGAAGAACACTCAAAAATCAGTTTGCAGTTTAAATCATAAATACCAATGGTTTCCTCAGTTTTTGAATTTTTATCCAAATCGGTTACGATAAAATATTCTAGCATCCCACGCAAACCGTTGTAATAAGTAAAATAATCCTCGCTGGTTGTAATTTTCTGATTTTTAAATGGTATTACAATTTTTCCAGTTTTATCAAGAAGTGCTTGCTGATTATTTTTAATCACCACAAAAAATTTTGATCTATCATCGCACAAAGGTAAAATCCAATCGTAAATAGGTGCAATCACATAACTATTTGTCTTTCTATTAAAAACACCTTCAGATACAATATTTAATGTTTGTACTTTAACTTTAATGTAGAAGGTATCTTTATCGGATATTCCATATTTCTCCGAAAAATTATGATTGAGAATCGAAGCAATATGTTCTTTCCAAACCCCAATATTGGTATTTTGTAAAACTTCCTTATCTTTTATTTTATTAAATGTTTTAAGAGATTCATTAAATTTTCCTTCATTGTAAAATTGCATTGCTTGTTCTCTTAAAGCTTCACTGTTTTGAGAAAAGCAAATTAAAGGCAGCAAGACAAATAGGATTAGGATTGTTTTTTTCATGTATTTATACCAGTATTATCAATTTATGGAGTTTTCTTTTTAATTTAGACTAAAGCTTTTATTGTTTAATTTCGGTCATGATTTCATCTATTTTCATTTTAATCCATTCGATGATAATTATATCCTGCAAAGCATATTCATAAATACTGTCAATTTTATTATCATTGATTTTTTTTAAATCGAATTTTTCTGAAGTCTTTGCATCAAATTTTTCGGAACATAAACAGCGTTACTTTTTTTTCATCTTTACTTAATAAATTTATGATCTAGATTTTTGGAACTAATTTTATAAATTTCAATATTACTTAAATCAACCTCTTTCTTATTGTAATTGCTTTTATTCAAATTATTAATTTCCTTTTTTGATTGTGATAAGTCAATAAAAAAATCCCCTTCCGCAAATTTCAATCCTTTTAAATACAAGAATTCTCCAAAATCTAAATCAAAGTTGATCTTTATGAAGATGCTCATTTTAATATCATCCTTTCGAAAAATATTCAAAATAATTATGTCATTTTCTCTAGGAAATGGGTTCCCCATATACAAATAAGCAAATTCATCATCAATCCTAATTCGATCTTTATAATTGTCCCAATAACTTTCTGTCAAATAAGCATTTTTTGATTTTTTATAATAGTCTAACGAAGGGGAATGTATTCTATATTCACTTACTAAGTGATTTGAATCGGTATTTAGTAAACTATATTTTAATTTAAAGATTGCAGGAGGTTCTTGACTATAGCAAAGAAATGTTCCAAAAGACAAAATGATATAAATATAATTTTTCATTATATATACTAATTAATTATTGAACATAGTATGGAATACTGTACAAACACCTAACTGGATTTCCATCTTTAATTGCCGGAATCCAATTAGGAGATAATTTTAAAACTCTTTCTAATTCTTTTCCCGATCCGTAACCAAAATCATGTAGCACTTTTATATGAGACAAACTTCCGTCCTTTTCAATTATAAAACTTGCAAAAACCCCGCCTCTTGGAGTTTCATCATCGAGCATTTCTTTCGAAAGAACATAATTCTTTTTTATAAAAGCATAAAACTTTTGAATCCCGCCTGGATAATTTGGTTTAATTTCTACAGCTACCGCATTGTAGACTTCATTATCTACTGTTTTGCTTTTAACTTTACTCTCTTCCTGTTTTATAGGTTTTTGAGGCACAATTGTTCTGCTGTTTTCGTACTTTTTGGCAAGATCAATTGCTTTAAAAGAGGGTTCCCATTTACGGTCAAAAACTTTCCCTAAAAAACGATACGAGATCTTATCTGAAATTTTTACAAGCCAAAACCCTTCTGAATTTTTAAATAAACAAAAATCTGATCTTGGTGTTGCATCAAGACCGCAAAAACCGTGTCTGTATCCAGAAAATGAAGCCAATAATTCTATTCCTTCACTCTTAATAATCTTTACATTTCTACAGTATAAAAAGTCTTTGTCAACGAGGAAAATATTTAAAGTCCGTGCCGAATTCGCATCAACATCACTTATTTCTTTTAATTCACGGCTCCTTTCATCATAATAAGAAACTACATTCTTGTCTTTATAATATTTATCACCATAATATTGGTCTCTATTATCCATTGGTACAAATGTTTCGGCATCAAATGAAGTTCGCTTACCTTGGAAATAAATGCGATCATACATTTTGTAAAAATTATAATCGATGAAAACCTTATGGGAACCATAGAAATCGTCAATATCATATTTTTGTGCTTTTGCGACCCCAATCTGCTTTGGGCTTAAATCTTCATAAAAAGATTTTGTTCGAGTTGCATAAGCTTGATTTTTATAAAAGATAATCCCACTATACTTATTGTATGAGATATATTTGCTATTGATTTTTTCTTCATTTTTAAAAGGTAATTTTTCGATAATCTCTTTTTTCAATTCTTGATTGTAACCTCTTTCATAAATTCCATTTTTATCATAAAAACAATAAGCACCGCTAAGAAAACCGAAAGAAGGAAGATCTACTTTTTTGTCAATCTCTTTACCATCTTTAAAAATGCTTTTACCATCCGTAATGTAAAAATCACAATTATCAGCAGTCCAAACTTTAACTTTAATAGAATTTTTAAGTTTCATTGAAGTTTTATTGCCTCTAAAATATACATCATTGTTATATCTGGTGTAGTTACCCGACAGCGCCTTTAAATCATCCGGATTCATATCATCAACTAATTCTCCATGCCGAAAAACGTATTTTTTTGTTTTAAAAAAATCACAGTTAACATATTGATACGGTTCTTCTCCAAAAGAAGCAACTTCACCTTTGAAATAAATGTAATTTTTATCGTGGCAAAAATCATACGGACTGGTATTTGCCGTAGCTCCATCTGACCCTTCTATTTTTTTGTCGAAGTAATAAATGAAATTCTTGTCTTTATAATATTGATCTTTAACCTCTCCATTGTAACTCTTGCAAGGATTAGGCTGAAAAGTTGCCACATCAATATTCTTTAATTCTGTAGTGTTTTTGAATACTTTATATTTTGTTTTCCAAAGGAGATCATTCTCTTCATTTCTCCCTAATGCAACAAAACCAGTGGTATCTATTTTTAAAAATTCACCTTTAATGTATATCCCGTTTTTATCAAATGCAAACCCAGATTCCTTATTTTTTCCTGATCTAAAAGAAGCTATATCCGGATAAAAAACAATATGCGTACAAAAATCTTGATAAACAACATAATCTTTGTTTACGATGTAAGTAGGATTTTCAACAAATTTGCATTCTCGTGCGCCATATTCTATTTTTAGAGTAGGATCTTCTAATGCTGGTATACTGGTATTTTGACAGCTAAAGAATAATACAAAACTAATGGATATTAAAAATATTCTTATCATAGATGTTGGCTTAATGAATGGGGGATCACTATTTTTTATCTGCTTTTAGAAGTAAAAAAAACAAAATTTATTTCATTACAGTAACAATAAAATAAAAATCTTCTAAATAAATCTACTCCATAATGACATAGATAATTTAAAAGGTAAAAAGGTTGGGATAGGATGAAAAAATAATTTTAAAAAAGATATTGATACTTAACAATTTTTAACTTTTGACCATTATACAAGCCTCTCTAGGATTAAAATTATAAATAATTATCCCATAAATTCATTTAAAAATAAGCCAATTTCTTTAAGTCATTCATAAATGGTTTGTAAATTGTTCAATAAAGCACTTAAGGAGATGAGACTGTCTCAAAAGTAAAATCAAGCCTCTGAAGATCGTTATATGATTTAAAATCTTTTCACAAAAGTTCGGCTTACACTAATGTTCAAATTTATATATTAGCATTTTTTACATTTCAAATAATTAATGTAATATATACAAAATATAGCTTCCAACCTTTATAGAATCAAACGCATCTAATAAAGAATTAGAAACCAAAATATCATCCATCAAATGAGAACACTATTTTTTATCTTTTTAAGCGTATTTTCAATTGCAAATAGCCAAAATAAAAGAAAGGATACAGCCATTATGGATCCTAATTTAAAAATTCCTGAAGGCTATTATAGATATAAATCAAAAGAAATTTACGGAATCTGTGGTATGGGTTATTTTAGTGAACCTAATGCAGAATACTACGATTATGATTTTTATAAAAAGGATAATCATATATATTGTCAAAACAAATTAACAAATATTGATGCCAACGGTTTTCAGCGTTTGGGACTAAATTATTATAAAAACAATAATAATGTCTATTATTACAGCATTGATTTAGGGTTGCAGAAGATTCCGAATGCTGATCCAAATTCATTACGTATTTTAGGTTCTTTTTTAGCAGATAAAAACTTTTTGTATTTAAAGACCTTAAAAATAATTAGAAGTCAGAACTTGAAATTAATATTGGACAATATACAATATGAAGAACCTCCAGTCAAAAATACTACAGAACGTTTCTTTTCACCTTCAAATTATTACATATTAAAAAATAACAGAGGATATTGGGTAATAAAAAGTTCAACTACTATTATATCATATAATTTTCTAGGAAAAATGTATGATCCTAAATGGGAAAAAATTAGAGAAGAAAACAAATACATTACTGATAATGATATATATATAATTCAGTAAATGTAGATACACAACCGGACTACCCTGGTGGAATTGATGAATTTTATAAATTTGTACAAAAAGAATATCGCATACCAACCGAAGAAGGGCTTAAAGGTAAAGTATATATTACATTTGTAGTTGAAAAAAATGGCGTATTATCTGGAATAAGAATTCTTCGCGATATTGGATATGGAACTGGAGAGGAATTTATAAGAGTTTTAAAACTGTCTAAAAAGTGGAATCCCGCAATAAAAAATGGGCAAAAAGTAAAGTGTTTATATTCTATTCCTTACACCGTACAACAATATTAATCACCTTTGAAACCATGAAACATTCTCGATAGCTATCGGGATTGAAGCCTGAAAGGGATTACATCCGTGCCACAAAACCTAAATCGTATAAAGTAATTCATAGAGTCAAAGAAAGACAATCCTACATTAACTTAAAACATTCTTTTCAAATCCTTCATAATATTTGTAGAATTGTATACTAGTTTATTGCTATAAACCAATTTAGTTTTTATAATTTTTTACATCAATCCCCAACAGGACATCTAAACCAAAAATACAAAGCCAATGGAAGACAAACCCTACATGTAGCAAGCCAATTTCTTCAAATCATCCAAAAATGATGTTGTAATTTGTCCTGTCGATCACTTAAGGAGACAACTAGAAAATAGTTGTCTCTTTTTTTATGCTCTAATACATAGGTTTTTCAAGCCTTCACAGTATAATATTTGTGGTTCGATTTTTTCACAAGAAATTCTTAGTCTGTTTGAAATAAACAGTCTTAAAGTGGCGCTATCAGAGAATTAATCGAAGCTGAACGATGGTTCGAAATCCTGTTAGGGATATAGTTTTTTCTCTCTTTTGGTTTATCGATTTTCTTTGATACTAAATAGTAATTCCAAGATAATTTTAGCTTTTAAATGCTGTAATTATATTTTCAATTTCAGCGAATTGTTTTGTCTATTTATTTTTGCTTCCTAATTTTTCTAAATATTCACCCAATGGGATATCCAGTCCTATCCCATAAAAGGCATTATCTCCAAAGTTATAATTCTTAACGAATGGAAATCCAACAATAAGATTCAGATCTAAAGCATTATAAAAACGCATACCAAGACCAACTCCTACATGTGGAAAATCAAAATTTTCATCTGTAGTTGTATTGGCCAATGTATATAAAAGTCCTGAGCCATAAATCACTGTATAGAGTTCGTTTATAAATGGCGCTTTTTTATTTAAATAGACATCATCCTTTACTGCATTTTCATAACCTTCAAAGCGCTTAAAATTTTTAATGCGCCATTTTACTCCAATTTTCTCTGATGCAAAACTAATATTGTTAATTGAGTCAGTTTCTGAAATTTTAAAATTTTTAAAGAAGAAATTTTGATTTAATCCTAAACTTAGGTATAGCGAAAAAACTGCTTTGTTATTCCTGTTATAGTACTGTTGCAAATCAGTTAGAAATGAAACAACATCAATTTCTACATATTCTTCAGACGGATTGATTAAAGTATACTTTTTCATTGCGTTTATAAATACAATATATCCATCTTTAAATTCTCCTTCTGAGAGATTTTCCTGGACTTTTCTACTTCCATCACGAAGCATATTTACAATACTCTGATAAGTTTCAGCCTTATCAAGATTATTAAGATTTGCAATAAATTCGAATAAATTCATTAACTCCTCATCATAATAGCCAATGCCCTGTATATTTTGTAAGGCTTTTATTTTTAATAACGGTATTATAATTTTAGTGTGCGAGATAATAGAATTATAAAGACTATCATTATTTTCATCTCTCACCTTAAGTTCAATCATTTTATCTACAATATAATCTTCGAGATAAATTATATCACTCATATGAATATTATCATTGTTTACTAAATATTTTACTTTATTGTATATTTTTGGTAGTACTTCTGAAGCTATAGATATAGTTAGAGAATCCAATTCATTTGTTTTAAATGAAGTTTTTCCTTCCATTTCTATTAGGACTGATTCAAGGTAATCATTATAAAACTTATTAGATTCTGCAACTATTCGATACTTTGCATCTCTTTGAGCAATTAAATCAGTAATCTTAATATTTTTTTTCTTAATTTCTGTACCTAAACTATTTACAGAGTTATTGAATTTAACAATTTTTTCATTAAAATCATCCACTTCTATTTGCAAAAAATTTCCAGATAAGAACGCAGAAAGATTTGTATGTGCAATCAGATCTTTATTATTAGGTAAGCTATTGATAATATCTTCTAGCCTTGTTATTTCCTTTACAATCTCCCATGTATACTCATTTTTTTTCTCAGGAGCTACTTTTTTCAGTAAATCAATTTTTGTATTAATACTATCGATAGATTTATTGATATTCATTTCAACATTAATCAATGAGCCTTTTTCCCCAACTTCTATTCTCTTCATTAAAAATATATCAGGCGTTATATTAGAAAGAAAATTCGTTGGGATAACATCTATTGTTTTTTGTATTTGTGCTTTAATTTCTGAATCTGGAATTATTGAATTAAAAGATTGCAAAATATTATTAATTCGATTAACATCTCTGAAGGTATTTAAATAAGTCGCATTACAGTTGGACGTGCAAGGCTTTAAAAAACTTAAAGTAAATTGCTCAGGCTTATTGGTAATTTCGCTATTTTTTACAAGATTTAAAACTTCTTCAAGCTTATTGATTTCATTCAGTGTTTTTTGTATATCAGGATAAGTATTTGTCCATCTTGGACTGTTAAGGACAGGAATAATCGTATTCAGACTTTCCTTTCGCAGATCATCTAAAATATCTTCTACCTGCTTGCCTTTATTCTTCTTTAGAAACTCATTAATAATATCGTAATTTACAACATAGGGCTTGATTTTTTGACATATATGAATTTTCATATTATCAAGGCTTTCTTTAAATTCTTGTGCATTACTTTTTGCAGATAAGTCCAAATAAAAATCACTGGATCGGTAATCAATTTTATTTTTAAAAAATCCTTTTTTTTGCAATTCTTCAATATCTGAAAGTGAAAGACTTACAACATCGAGGATAATTCCAAAAGGAATTTCTAGTATATATATCCTTAAGTTTTTTATTTTGTCATTGATTTTAATTTGCGTCTCTTTTATTTTCAGCTTTCCAATTTCCTCATTTAATGTACTTTCTTTTTTTAATTGTAATGCTACCTCACTACTTTTATTTTTTGAACTGAGTTTATTATTATTTGCTTGTTTATTTTGGTTATTTGAAAGCGTAGTATTTTCTTTTCGTAAACCGTCCAATTCTTTTCTAAATTCTGACTCAAGTCTTACCAAACTATCAAATCGAGTTACATCTAAATATATTTCCTTTAAATAATTATTTAATTGAAGTATATTTTTGAAAGAATTAGTTTCATCATTTAGATAGTCTTTAGTATCATTTATTCCTGATATTTCTAAACCTAATTTTTTTGTTTGTATAGTACTTAAAATTTTATTTACAAACTCTATCGAATTACCTCTCTTATAATTAAAAGCTTTATTATTGTCTTCATCAATTCCTTCTCTTAATTTCATTCTTGCTAGCTTTTTTCTATTATGATCAAGCTGTTCTTTAACTATAGATAGTCCTCTAATATAGTTTTTATCTAAATCATATCTTTTGAATGGTTTTAATGGATCAGGATTCTTTGCTTCTGTTCGACTTTTATTGAGAGTATCTATTTTAGCCACTACTGCTTTTTCAAGTTTATTTATTTTTTTTTCTAGTTCAACTGTCTTACCAAGACTATTAAAATAATTTTCTTTTTCTTTAATGATCATTTCCTGATAATAAGGTGAATAAACCTTATAGCTACTATAGGCTTTATTTACTTCGAAAAGTTTTGAATCATTAGATTTCATTACAGCATATGTCACTCCTAACGAAAGCGCATAATTGGTCGTAAGTTCTAGTATTTCTTTTTCAATTACCTGCGGATTCTTTTCATTTAATAGAACATTGAGACAATTCTGGACATAATATTTGGTGGTAAAGTTTGCCTCTGGAAATAATTTGAACATAAATCTTTTAAGGGCTTCCTGTTTAAGCTCCTTTTGTTTACTCATAATAATTTCAGTTAACACTTCCACGTCGATAGTCCCCTTGTTCATTGTCAGTTTCTCTAAGCCGACCGCTAAGGTTGGATTAACCTGGGCTGTAATGGCTAAACTCGAAAATAATGCAAACAGCAAGAGTATTGTTTTTTTCATAAATGATAGAGTTAGGATTTTGTTAATTCTTTTGCTAAAAAAAATCCAAATTTCATATCAAATATATATTTCTCTTTTGATATCCTTTCACGTAGAAATACTCATTTTAAGTAAGTTATACTATTTAATAATAAATCATTTTTATTCGAAATGGGCTAAAAGAGTAACTAATATAACAACACCGTTTTACTCCATGCGCACAGTACTGTTTGTATATTATTTTCTATTTTATTTATATTCTTTTAGAACAGTTTTAAAAACTGGCTCGAATACTGGGCCATCAAATTTCCTACAAGCATTTCTCTGCTAAGATGGAGGGATTTCTGAACATAAATATATAAGAAGATGCACTCTTTGCTACAGTCCTTTTTGCGGGCAGCCTAAAAGAGAAATAAATCAATTTTTAACATAAGTCAAACAATATTTAATGAATTAAATATTGTTCCTTGTACAGAAAACTAGCAGATCAAATGTCTAACAAAATTTCATTCTGATTAGATTAAAGCACTATGGAAACTCTAATATCCTCACCAAATTTTGATTGGAATAATCTACACATTATTTTATAATTTTACTAAAAACTAACTTGTTTTCTTTAGTAATACTAAATTTTATTTTCAAGAATTTTATAAGAATTACTACTGCATAAATAAATTTAAATACCCCTCTGTTTTAACATTTTTTAACTTTTAACCTCTACAGGACATACAAACCGCTCTTGATAAAAAAAAACAAAATAATTATCTTACAAATTCACTTGAAAATAAGCTAATTTCTTTAAATCATTCATAAAATGGTTTGTAATTTGTTCAGTAAGGGTCACAAATTTAAATCCCATTTCTCACAAAATGGGATTTTTTTTGCTTTCCTATATAGATTATAACAAATCTCCATTTGTTTTATTTGGATCTATTGACCACTATGAAGCACCATAATAATAAATTAATAGCCCCCGTCTGTATCTACCCGATAACTCATAAGATAATTTTCCTTCACGAAGTTCTCCAGTTCTTTCACTGATATAGAAATAGTCATTAAGTCAAATCCCTTTATAAAAAATAATATACCTACTAACCATCAATAATGACTTTTCGGTGTTTTATTCCCCATTCTGCAAGATCATTTATTATCGTTTTCAGTGTTAATCCATACTCAGTCAGCTGATAATGAATGGTAACAGGCTGGGTATCTAGAACTGTGCGTTTAATCAATTTATTTATTTCCAAATCCCTCAATTCCTTACTTAACATTTTATTAGAAATACCATTTACATCATTTAAAATATCGGTAAATCTTCTCTTATTATGATAACAGATCGATGAAATTATAGAAATTTTCCATTTTCCATTCAATATATCCATTGTATCATGGACAGCCATTATCTCTTTTTTGTGCTCAACCTGACATTCGTTACTCATAAGTTACTTTGTTTCTCAAACGTTACTGTTACTTTTGGTTACAAAGTAACAAAAATAAACTCAACTGAATTAACTTTGCTCATATAAATTTAAAATATAAAAAAAATGAATTTCACGAATAAAAATGTTCTTATAACAGGAGGAACTACAGGAATTGGATTAGCAACAGCAAAAGAATTCATAAAATCAGGCGCTAACGTCTGGATCACTGGAAGAAATAGGGAAAATCTTGAGAATGCAAGTAAAGAAATTAACAGTCTTAATTTAAAAACGATCGTTGCTGATACTGCAAATTTATCTGATCTATCGCTACTGGAAAAAGCTTTTGCAGAAAGCGGAAATAAATTGGATACTCTTTTTTTAAATGCCGGAATAGCAACCTTTAGTTCAATAGAAGAAGTAACAGAGGCTGATTTTGATGCGCAGTTTAACACCAATGTCAAAGGCCATTTCTTTACGCTTCAGAAAATGCTTCCTTACCTGGCAGAAGGTTCGTCGGTAATTTTTACATCTTCAACTGTTGCAACAGCTGCAAATTTAGGAAGCAGCATCTATTCGGCTACAAAAGGGGCATTAAATAAAATTGCTCAAATCGCTGCAAACGAATTAGCAGGAAGAAAAATCCGTGTCAATATTGTGAGTCCAGGACCAGTTTCTACGCCAGGACTTCATAAAGCTGTACCAGAAGACGCTAAAAAATTTCTGTCGAACGCTACTGCAATGCAGAGATTAGGCGATCCAGCAGAAATTGCAAAAACAGTATTATTTCTTGCTTCAGATAATGCAAGTTTTATTACTGGAACGGAGCTGTTAGCAGATGGTGGCTATATAAATTATGCTCTAAAATAATTTATTAGAAATCATTAAATGACTCGATCGTCGGATTATGACACGCACCGTAAATTTTACAATAACATATTTAAAAACCAGTTTTATTACTATTAGGAACGGATACGGAATATTTTCCGAACGGTCGGGTAAAAATCACAAATGCTTGAAGCCCTTACATCAAATTAAAATTAGAATCGAGTTCGCATCAATCCTCAGCAGGACATCTAAAACAAACTTACATCGCCACTGGAATACAGATACAACATATAGGAAACTAATATCTTAAAATCATCAATAAATTTTATAGAATTTGTCTTGTTGCTGTCACTTAAAAAACGTTAAAACATTAGTTTTAGCGTTTTTTTTGCGTTTTAGTATTGTCTATCACTTTTACACAGACATCAGTAATTTGCGGACCTGGTAAAGTTAACTATTTAGGATTCAAACCACAGACATGTCGCATAAATACTAGGATTGGACTGTTTACCTTAATAATATTTTATAGACTTTCCTAAAAAAGTTAGTCTCCAAAAACTAACGAATTAAAAATTTAAGCATAAAACAATTGTTTATTAAATTTTATATCGTAATATTGCAATATAATTATAATACAATGGGAGCAACAAAAACAGATTATTTTACTGAAAGCCAGAACGAGCTGGCTGTTTTAGCCAAAGCGTTAGGCCATCCTGCGCGTATTGCTATTATGGAATATTTATTAAAAGTGGATGCATGCATTTGTGGGGATATCGTAAACGAACTTCCTCTTTCACAGCCCACAGTTTCACAGCATTTGAAAGAATTGAAAAATGCAGGCTTGATTAAAGGAAGTATTGAAGGAAATTCTATCTGCTACTGTATCAATGAACCTGGACTTGAAAAGTTAAAAGGTTTCTTTGAGCATATTTCAGATCACCTTGCTAAAAAGAAAAACGAATGCTGTTAATTTAAAAGATATGGAAATAAGAAAACTTTTAGCCGAAGACTGGGATCAGGTTAAGTTAATCTACCAAAAAGGGATTGATACTGGTAATGCCACGTTTCAAACTAGCGCTCCATCATGGGAAGACTGGGACCAGTCACATCTCGCATCTTGTAGAATTGCAATGCAGGAAGATAATAAAGTAATTGGATGGGCTGCCCTTACCCCTATTTCTTCACGCTGCGTTTATGCAGGAGTTGCAGAAGTAAGCGTATATGTCGATCCTGCACATTCTGGAAAAGGAATCGGACTTGCTCTTTTAAATGAACTTGTCCGACAGAGCGAAAAAGAAGGAATATGGACACTTCAGGCAGGGATTTTTCCTGAGAATACTGCAAGTCTTCGCATCCATGAAAAAGCAGGCTTCAGGACACTTGGAATAAGGGAAAAAATTGGAAAACAAAATGGTATCTGGAGAGATACTGTACTTCTTGAAAGAAGAAGCTCTATTATTATTTAATAAAAATATAGTTTAACTAAATATAAAAAATTATGAAACTTTCAGAAATTAAAGAATTGCTTAAAACAGTTGAGGCTGTGAATTTTGAGTTGCCAGATGGCACATTTGTACCAGAATACTTTCATGTAACGGAAGTAGGCTTGGTTACCAAAAACTTCATTGACTGCGGTGGAACAGTAAGAAAAGAAACTGTTGTAAACTTCCAGCTTTGGGATGCCAATGATTATGAGCATAGGCTTAAACCTCAGAAGCTGATCCACATCATCGAACTTTCGGAGAAAGTATTGGGAATTGAAGACAATGAAATTGAAGTGGAGTACCAAAACAATACTATAGGGAAATACGATTTGGATTTTAACGGCAAAAACTTCACTCTGCTTAATAAACAGACAGCCTGCCTTGCTCAGGAGCAGTGCGGTATTCCATCTGATAAGCCTAAAGTAAAATTATCTCAGCTAAATACCGATAATGCTTCTTCATGCACTCCGGGCGGAGGATGCTGCTAATCATTAAACAGATAATCAATAACCCTTTACAGCCAAAAAACTATGTTATACCCACAAATTGAGAATACCGTTAAATCATTTGATTTTAAGCAGATCTCCGAAGACCGCAAAGCAGTCCTGCAGCCATTAATCGACTTCATTCAGACTAAAGTTCACAGTAAGCTGGAAACCAGATTAAACCTAATCTGCACGCACAATTCCAGAAGAAGCCACTTATCGCAGGTTTGGGCGCAGACTGCGGCCGCCTATTACGGCATCAAAAACGTTTCATGCTATTCAGGAGGAACCGAGGCTACCGCCCTTTTCCCAATGGCAGCGGAGACTTTGAAGGATTCAGGATTCAACATCAAAACCCTTTCAGAGGGATCAAACCCTATTTATTCCATAAAATATTCAGCTGATGAACTTCCTGTTATCGGTTTTTCAAAGACCTATGATGATGATTTCAATCCTGAAAGCGGATTCGTCGCAATAATGACCTGCTCGCAGGCCGACGGCGGATGCCCGTTTATAGCAGGCGCTGAGAAAAGAATCCCGATTACTTTTGAAGATCCAAAAATTTCTGACGGTACGCCTCAGCAGAAAGAAACTTATCTGAAGCGCAGCCTTCAGATTGGAACTGAAATGTTTTACGTATTCTCACAAATAAAAAAATAAAATGTCAGCAAATAAATGTGCTCCAGCCGTCGAACGTAAAAAACTAGGCTTCCTAGACCGCTTCTTAACCCTTTGGATTTTCCTTGCCATGGCTATTGGCGTGGCTATCGGATACTTTATTCCTTCCAGCGGAGATTTCATCAATTCTTTCTCCAGCGGAACAACAAACATTCCATTGGCAATAGGGCTTATCCTTATGATGTATCCGCCCCTGGCAAAAGTAAAATATGAGCAGATGGGACAGGTTTTCAAAAACACAAAAGTCTTGGGCGCCTCTTTGTTCCTGAACTGGATTGTAGGCCCTATTATAATGTTTTTGCTTGCGTTGCTATTTTTGAATGGATATCCTGAATATATGATCGGAGTGATCCTGATCGGTCTGGCACGCTGCATCGCCATGGTTGTGGTATGGAACGATCTGGCAGACGGAAACCGTGAATATGCAGCAGGACTTATTGCCCTAAACAGCATTTTTCAGGTGCTGCTTTACAGTGTATATGCTTACATTTTTATCACCATTCTCCCTCCCTATTTTGGATATGATGGTTTTGAGGTGAATATCAGCATTGCTCAGATTGCCGAGAGTGTGGGCATTTATTTGGGTATTCCATTTGCTCTGGGAATCATAAGCCGTTATACTTTGATAGCTTTGAAAGGTTCTGAATGGTTTAACACTAAATACGTGCCTTTTATATCGCCGATTACACTTATTTCACTGCTCTTTACAATAATTGTAATGTTCAGTCTTAAAGGAGAACTGATTGTTCAGATTCCGATGGATGTTGTACGTATTGCTATTCCGCTTGTGGTTTACTTTACTTTAATGTTTATCATCAGCTTTTTCATCGGTAAATATTTTGGAGCTGACTATTCAAAGACGACCTCTATAGCTTTTACGGCAACCGGCAATAATTTTGAACTAGCTATTGCTGTGGCAATCGGCGTATTTGGTATAAACAGTGGCCAGGCTTTTGCAGGCGTTATAGGTCCTTTGGTAGAAGTCCCTGCTCTTATAGCATTAGTTAACTTAGCATTTTGGTTCAGAAAGAAGCACTTCACAAAACAGACACTATCATAGTATTAATTAAGCCAAGCTAATATAAAATTTATCTTAAAAAATTAAATCCCAAAAAACCAAACATGCAAAATAACGCAAGGTAAAAAAAACTAAAGTTTCTCTAAATTTAGCCTATAAAAAGCCCGTCCTAATTCTGCCAGAAAAGGCAATCCGATTTCATCATAATCATAATTATCGTCATTGAAAATCTGATCTTCGTTAACCAGCAAAGTTGCGCTGATGATGAACTCAATTCTATTAATTTCATCTACTATATAAGCACAATCTATCAGTGTGCCATATGCATCTCCTACTTTATTATATATTTTTATATTGTCAGGAATTGTTTCTTTCGTGTCGCCAAACATAAAAAACTTGCAATATCCGTCATAGTATTCTTTAGGGTCATATCCTGCATTTCTAGGCAAATTCTGCATATTATACAAAAGAAGCTCTCTGTTTTCTGCCGACAGATCGAAACGCTTTTTTCTTGGAAAATTATCTGGGAAAACAACTCTTTTCATCGTGCCGTGCAATGTTTCCAAAGACAGATAATTCTATCTGCTGAAATCCATAGGAGAATTAATCAATTTACCGTTTTCGTAATATCCTTTGCCTTTCAATATTTTATTTAGTTTTAAAGGTGCGATTGCGCTATCTCTAACGCTAGGAATGACTACTTTCTCACCATTATTATAGAAAGCTATTTTTTTGGTTTGGGATGCTCCTGAATTTGCGGCCGATAAACGATGGGAAATTCGAACCTGTTTCAGCCCCTTTTCCTTCATTTTTCTGTTAATATAGTCACGCCCCATAAATTCATAAAAGTCATTGCTAGCTTCATTTGAGCTTACGGCAAAAATTTTACGTAAATCATCCGCGAAGGAAAATTTCGTCTCGCCATCACCAACAGCAAAAACTGTATTTGCATCAGCATTTTTCATCCCATTGAGCTTCTCTAAAGCTAAAACTGCAATCGGAAGTTTAACCGTACTTGCCGGATAATAATAATTTGAAGCGTCGACATTATATTTATAATCTGTTAAAATAACTTTTCCGTTGTTTTTTCTTTTTACAGCAGTGTATATAATTTGGAGTTCAAAGTGCTCCGGTTGATCGGCAACCTTTTTTATGGCATCATTATTACTGCTAAGAACCTTTTTTATCGGATCATTTTTTACAGATTTACAGCCTGAAAAAAAACATAGAACGCACGCTAATAAGAAGAATCTTTTCATAAAGGTTTATTTTTAGAAGGAATCACCAAAATCATTTAGATAAAGATGAATCCCTAATAATCAATTCAGTTTTTAATATGGTTTTTTGAAATGATTTAACCTCATTCCTATTCTCTAGAAGAGACAACATTGTTTCCATCAGCTTGGCAGAAATCTCAGAAAGCGGCAGAGAAACGCAACTAATAGAAGTTGGCACAATCTAAACATATCATGATCCTCAAAAGAAATAATGCCGAGTTTTTTCAATAAAACATAATCATTTTCCTTAAAAACTTCCAATCCGATTTGTACAAAAACATTAAGACAAATTGACTAATAATCTTTTTGTCTTTTTTTTTATTAATAAACATAAAGCTTACTTGGGGCTTAAATTCAAAGAAAAAGGCCTATTTCTTTAAATCACAGCCAAGATTTTAAAAATACCGCTAATATTTTTTTTGAAAGTAAAGATAATTAGTGGTTACACCTACATCTCGCAATCGTATCTGCGAATTGTTAAATTCAAACAGCTTCCAATTTAAATTTAATTTAGAAAGCACTCCAGAATTAAAACTTATTTTTACTTCTCTCACACCGTTTTGAATTGAACTTTCCCACTGTCCGGTTTCTGAAACTCCTGCTTTGTTGGCAATTACAGATTTATCGGTTTGAAATATAAAGGTATAGCCACTGTAATTTGAAGTATTAACAGCACCATCATAAAAATAAGGTATTTCCCAAGAGCCTTTTGTGATAGCTGCAACAAAATCTAATGTCACAAGATTATTTTCCGGACAGTAATCTATTGCATATTTTATTGCATTTTCGAACTCCGTATTGTTTGAAATCGATTTTATCTGATTATTGTAATCTACAATTGTAATAGGATATTTTAAAGAAATGTACTGGTTTTCATTTAAATTTTTAATGAAATTAAAAAAGGCCTGATCACTTACTATAGATTGAGAACTCGCTGTCTGATTAGTGCTGTTATAGCTATTAATTGTTATCGGATAATTAATGTTAAGTCCGTTGATTTTAGACAGAAGATCTGGATAAAGATTCCAGTAATCAATCAAAGTGTCAAAATCTGCTTGATTTGGAATTAATTTTTCGATGTAATTATAATATACCATCGTTACAGGAAAATCTATTTTTACAATATCATCATCGTAATTGCTGGCGTTGATATTATCTAAAACTTTTTGATAATCGGCTGTGGTATTAACCGCAATCTGCTCATTGTTTACTGTAATGGTGTAAGGGAGTTTTATGGTGCAATAACTCGATCCGTCTATCATATTATCCTGTACGGTTTTAACCATGGCAACTCTTTGCAGATAAGTAGTAAGCGGAGAAACAGTACTAATTGTTCCCTGCGAATTATTGTTTTCTTCCTCCATTTCACTTTGACAGGAAAACAGTAAGAAGAAAAAAACTGCAATTGATAAATATTTTTTTAAAAGTAACATATTTATGTTTTTACAAAGGTAAATAAATTTTAAAAGAAACTATTTTAAATAACCTAACATCAAGCATTTCATAATTTTCTTCTATAATAAATTATCAAAAACCAATAATATTTTATTCTTCTATAGAACAATCCTCTTTACTTTTACCCTACTTAAATTAAAAACAAATACATTTACGTTGAAAAATTGAAACTCTAAATGCCAGATCAAAACCAATCCAATACTTGTGATGAAATCATTTTTTCGTCTTTCTTCAAAAGTCATGCAAAAGCACTTCGAAATTTTCTTTTTTACAAATTTGGAAATGCAGCACAAGCAGAAGATATAACTCAGGAAGCATTTGTTAAGCTTTGGCAACATTGTGCTTCTGTCCCTCTAGAAAAAGCCAAATCCTATATATACACCATTGCCAATAATAGCAGTCTAAACCAAATTGCGCACCAAAAAGTGGTTTTAAAATTTGAAAAAAACTTTACTGGTCTGGACAAGACAAATGAAAGCCCGGAATATCTTCTCGAAGAAAAACAATTTCAGACAAAACTTTTAAAAGCAATCGAAAATTTAAACGAAAAACAGCGCATTGCTTTTTTGATGCACAGAATTGACGGAAAAAAATACAGCGAAATTGCCGAGGAGCTAAACATTAGCGTAAAGGCAGTTGAAAAACGCATTCATGTGGCTCTGTTAAGCTTGCGCAAAGAAATTGATTTGTAAAAGGTAGGGTAAATTTAGTTCCAATTGTTTTAATTAAATAATACGATAAAATGAAAAAAGATCGCTTATTAGCAAAATGGCTCAACGACGATTTGTCTCCAGATGAATTGACAGCATTTGAGGCAAGTCCCGATTTTGAAAAATATCAAAAGATAAAAAAATATACCGCTCACCTCGAAGCAGGCGATTTGGATGAAAATACTATGTTGTCTAACATTTTAAGCCAGAAAAAAGCAACGCCAAAAGTAGTGCCTCTATATCAAAAATGGATACTTAAGGCTGCCGCTATACTTGTTCTCGCTCTCGGAATCACTTTTGCGATGAAAGCTTTTATGCCACAAACGGAAACTGCCGATTTTGGAAAAAAGACTGCTTTTTCACTACCCGACAATTCTGAAGTGGTTTTAAATTCAGGCTCCGAAATACACTATAAAAAATGGAACTGGGACAACAACAGGCATTTGGAACTAAAAGGAGAAGCCTATTTTAAAGTTGCAAAAGGCAGAAAATTTGAAGTGCAGACCAATCTAGGAAAAGTAACCGTTCTGGGAACCCAATTTAACGTTAAAGCCAGAAAAAACAAGTTTGATGTTGTGTGCTACGAAGGCCGTGTAAAAGTAACTTATTCCAATGCTGAAATTTTATTGACTCACGGACAAAGTGTTCGTTTTGAAAATGGAAAAGAGATTAAAATGACAGTAAGTGCATTAAAGCCAGAGTGGATCGACAACCAGATATGTTTTTATAAAGAAAACATAAGAGCACTTTTAGATGAAGTTGAGAGACAATATAATATTAAAATTGATT